>Ga0209709_10000733_pt1 | contig 30957 bp, 30 predicted proteins | sample ArcticOcean_MG_C_2_FD_187435 | JGI IMG/M metagenome (GOLD analysis project Ga0209709, IMG submission 187435) | Marine microbial communities from western Arctic Ocean - ArcticOcean_MG_CB4_136 (SPAdes) (version 2) | ecosystem: Environmental > Aquatic > Marine > Oceanic | place: Arctic Ocean... | reverse complement strand
TGATATTAATATTTTTTACCTGGGTATATTCGGTAAAAATTGGCCATAACTTTTTTACTCCCATTTCACAGGACTTTTGAGCTAAGTAATCAAGCCTTGCCTGTTTTACCGGAGCGAATAAAAGCCATACATCGTAAAAACTATCGGAAGATCTGCTAAAGCTATCAATCAGGATCTCACAACAATTTTTCTTTAATAGACAAATTACCCCAGTCCATTCGCCATCAGCTTCATTAAAGACACAAATCCTATCATTAAGCGATACCCTCATAACATTCTTTAAATAATGTGACTGCTTCCTGTTTAAGGTTATTTTACTTTTTTGCAGTTTATCATCTACATATATTCTAGTATATTCTTTCATTTAACCTTAACAATATAATGATTATATTTCCTTTAAAAAAATAGCATGTTATCAGATATTAGAAGGTAAATAATATGATTAATCAAATAAAATTGTTTAATAGCTTTATGATAATAATCAAGCCTTTTTATCAACTTGCTAGATATGATAAACCTATTGGTTTTATACTTTTAATGTGGCCATGTTTATGGTCATACACTTTAGCTGCAGCACTCACATCTAAACCTCTAGATATTAAACATATTATACTATTTATTTTGGGATCGATAATAATGCGCGGAGCCGGATGTACTTGGAATGACTATTTAGATAAAAAGTATGATGCAAGAGTTGAAAGAACTAAGAATCGTCCTTTGGCAGCTAAAAAAATTTCATCGAAAGAGGCTTTAATATTTTTAGCTATACAGCTCTCGGTTGGATTTTTAATTTTAATGCAATTTAATCTTCTTACAATTTTAATTGGTCTTTTATCAATTTTACCAATTACGGTTTACCCTCTAATGAAGAGAATCACATGGTGGCCGCAATTATTTTTAGGAATAACATTTAACTGGGGTGCTGTAATTGGTTGGACAGCCCTAGCGAATAATCTTTCTACCTCATGCTTAATTCTCTATTTTGGATCAATTTTTTGGACAATAGGATATGACACAATATACGCACACCAGGATAAAAGGGATGATGATTTTTTAGGCTTAAAATCGTCTGCAATTTTTCTTGGAGATAAATCAAAACTCGCGATAAGTTCGTTTTATCTAATATTTTTTACAGCAATATCTTTTTTATCCATTATGCCTTTCTCATTATACACATTATCAAACGTCTTGATGATGATTGCTATTGCTTTTCATTTAATAATGCAAGTCTACTTTCTTGATATCAATAATCCTAAAAATTGCTATAAAATATTCAAATCAAATAATTCGATAGGGCTAATGATTTTTATTTTATTTTTTTCTAAAACTCTAATTAGCTAGAGGCGCTTCCACTTAAAAATTTAGTTCTCAAGTTATCTATTAGCTCGAGCTTTCCTTCTTTTTCTAGATGCCAAAAAGTCCAGCCATTTGAAGACTCCTTACCTTGAATTTTTGCACTCATTTGATGTATAGAGCCACTATCGCCATTTACAGACAAACTCCCATCAGCTCTCACTGTTGCCATAAATTTTTTTGATTTCAGATTCTTAGGTCCACGTAAAACAGACCCTGGTTTAATCAAGCCATTTTCTACTAGACTTCCAAAAGGCACTCTTTTTTGATTTTTCTTTGAAACTGTCGTTAATAAAGATTCTGTATCAGGGTGGTCTATATCCAAAATCCTTTTCTCTGCTGCATCAATATATACTTGCTCCCTCTCTAGCCCGATAAAATTTCTTCCTAACTTTTTAGCAACCGCACCTGTAGTTCCTGTTCCAAAAAATGGATCTAGCACAACATCACCAGCCTTCGATGATGATAGCAAGACTCTGTAAAGTAACGCTTCTGGCTTTTGAGTAGAGTGAATTTTATCACCATTAGAATCCTTAATGCGTTCTTTTCCAGAACAAATAGGTATATGCCAGTCTGACCGCATTTGTGTGCCTTCATTTAAAGATTTCATGGCTTGATAATTAAAATTATACTTACTATCAAAGTTTTTAGAGGCCCAAATGATTGTTTCATGGGCATTAGTAAACCTTGTTCCCTTAAAATTAGGCATAGGATTAGATTTATGCCAAATGATATCATTTAAGATCCAAAAACCCATATTTTGCATAGTGTTTCCAACCCTAAAGATATTATGATAGGAGCCTATAACCCATATTGTGCCCTCAGGCTTCAAAACCCTTTGAGCTTCAAACATCCACCCTTTGGTAAAATCATCATATTCTTCAAAACTTTTAAACCTATCCCAACCCTCAATAACTCCATGAACCTTGGAGGAGTCCGGACGAGATAACTCATTCTTTAATTGCAAGTTATACGGAGGGTCAGCAAAAATAACATCTATAGAGTTACTTGGGAGAGACCTCATAGACTCAATGCAATTACCTTTAACAATCTTATTTAATGGTAATATTTTTTTTTGATTTGTAGTTTCTTTTGACATATTAGTTGCATCCTCGGCATGCAGAGTCACAACGTCAATAAAAAATTTTAGATTTATTTTTTATACAAAATGTAGAGTCCTTGGATTCAATCAACCCCCAACATCTTGTTAATGGGTGAAAATGACTTCCTGTGATATTTACACGGGCCATAGATTTCAAGTGCATTCCTGTGCTCAGCAGTTCCATATCCCTTGTTTTTTTTCCACTTATAATCCGGATATTCCTTGTCCATCTCTAGCATTAAATTATCTCTTGTTACTTTTGCAATAATTGACGCAGCAGCAATCGATAGCGAAATATTATCACCCTTTATTATGCATTTTGTTTTTATTTCAAGACCTGGATCCAGGCTTCCATCCACCAAGACTAGCCCTGGAGAGAAATTTAAATTATTAACAGCTCTCTTCATCGAAAGGAATGTGGCTTGAAGTATATTTATTGAATCTATCTCTTCAATACTTGATGAACCAACCCCTACTGAATGAAACTTATTGATGGATGAAAAAAGTGAAATTCTTTTTTTTTCTGATAATTTCTTTGAATCGTTCAACCCCTCCGGAATATTTTCTATATTCAAAACTACGGCAGCAGATACTACTGGACCAGCCCAAGGACCTCTCCCCGCCTCATCTACACCCGCAACTAGAATCTCAGGCCACCCATAACTTCTTTCGGTAAGGATATCGGGCATTAAGCCTTAGCAGGAACTTCTTCCCTCCACCTCAATATAGGTTTTCTAGCTGCTTGGGTTTCATCTAAACGTCGGATCGGCGTAAAGATTGGAGCCTCTTTAAATGAATCAGAATCATTTTTAACCCTCGCCACTAAACTTTTTAAGGTCTCAATGAAATGATCGAGTGATTGTTTTGATTCAGTTTCTGTAGGCTCGACTAACAACGCCCCATGAATAACCAGTGGAAAGTATATAGTCATGGGATGATAACCTTCATCGATCATAGCCTTAGCAAAATCCAATGTCTCAACATTCGTATTATTAAGGAATTCATCACTAAAAAGTATCTCGTGCATACAGTAACCTTGAAAGGCTGGAGTTAAATGCATGCTTAAAGATTCCCTTAAGTAATTAGCATTTAAAACAGCATCCTCTGCAACTTGCCGCAAACCATCAGACCCGTGACTTAGCATATAAGACATAGCCCTCACAAACATTCCCATTTGACCGTGGAATACATTTAATCTCCCAAAAGAATTTGATAGCTCTTTATTGTCTAAATTTTCAATTAAATCATATTTGCCATTTATTTTTTTTACCAAAGGCGTTGGACAAAAATTTTCTAATCTCTTTGAAAAAACAACAGGTCCAGAGCCTGGGCCTCCACCTCCGTGAGGGGTAGAGAATGTTTTGTGAAGATTTATATGCATTGCGTCAATACCTAGGTCCCCTGGTTTTAATTTTCCAACAACGGCATTGAAGTTTGCTCCATCACAATAAAGATAGCCGCCTGACTTGTGAGTTAACTCAGATATTTTAACAATATCACTTTCAAACAAACCACAAGTATTGGGATTAGTAATCATTACACCAGCAAAATGCTCATCAATATTCTCTTTAAAGTCTTCAAAATCAATGAGGCCTTCTTGAGTTGACTTTATAGTCCTAACATCAAAACCTAAGAAGGCAGCTGTAGCCGGATTTGTTCCATGGGCTGAATCAGGGACTAAAACAACTTTCCTATGAGATTCCTTTTTAAAAATTAGAGCTTGTTTTATAGCCATCATACCACAAAGCTCTCCTTGAGCCCCCGCTTTTGGCGTCATAGTGATAGCAGCCATTCCTGTTAACTCCTTAAGCCAAGTAGATATTAAATCAATAAGCTCTAGCGCTCCCTGACATGTCGAAATAGGCTGTAGGGGGTGAATCTCTGAAAACCCCTCTAAACGAGCCATTTTCTCATTAAGCCTCGGGTTATGCTTCATCGTACATGAACCCAAAGGGTATAAACCTGCATCAATTGAATAATTCTTTCTAGAAAGCCGAACATAATGCCTCAAAGTTTCCGGCTCACTTAACCCTGCTAGACCTATTTCGGTATCAGAGCAGCTACTCCCTAACATATTTTTTATATTTTCTGGATCAGGAAGATCGACCCCCGTCTTGCTAATATCACCCACTTCAAATAAAAGTTTTTCGTCGTGATCAAGCCCTCTGTTATTACTCATAACAAACCTCCTTAGCCAACCTAATAAACTCATCTCTATCAGAATCTAAATTAATTTCTGACGAGGCAACAACTAAGAGATTCAAAAAATTATCTTTTTTATTTAATAATCGAGAAACGGGAACTCCAGCTAATACTCCCTTACTAGCCATTTTTTCAACAAAAGTTTCTGCATCAATAGGTAATTTGATAGTAAATTCATTAAAAAAAGTTTTATTTATAACTTCAAAGCCATCTAAACATTCTAATCTCGAGTAAAGCTTGATAGCTGCCTCATGATTTAATTTTGATAATTTTTTAAAACCTTTTTCACCCAACAAACTAAGATGTATTGTAAAGGCTAAACTGCACAATCCAGAGTTAGTACATATGTTGGAGGTGGCTTTTTCTCTTCGAATATGTTGTTCCCTAGTGGCTAATGTTAATACAAAACCTTTTTCTCCATCTACGTCATTAGTTTCGCCAACAATCCTTCCAGGAAGCTGACGAACAAACTTATCTTTTGTAGACATCAGCCCAATATAGGGGCCTCCGAAATTCAAAGAGTTCCCTAAAGACTGCCCTTCGCACGCAACTATATCCGCACCCATAGAGCCCGGACTTTTCATCATACCCAATGAAACAACCTCATTTACAACAACAATCAGAAGAGCTCCTTTGGATTGACAATACTTTGAAAGGTTTTCTAAGGAATAGCATTCACCAAAAAAGTCAGGGTTTTGAACAACTACACAAGAAACATCATCATCAATTTTTGAGATAAGTGAATCAACTTCAAAACATTCTGAAAATTTATATTCGACAGAATCTTCACTCGAGCTAATTAGAGTTTTTATTACTTCAGCATATTGAGGGTGAAGAGTTGGCGATAAAATGACTTTATTTCTTTTTGTAATTCTTTTTGCCATTGAAACAGCTTCAGCGGATGCAGTTGATCCATCGTACATAGAGGCATTTGAAACATCCATTCCTGTTAATAAAGAAACCTGAGTTTGAAACTCAAATAGATACTGAAGGGTCCCTTGAGAGATTTCAGGTTGATACGGTGTGTATGAGGTTAAAAATTCTGAACGTTGAATTATATGATCAACCGTTGCGGGAATGTGATGCTTATAGGCACCTGCACCTAAAAAAAATGGAACTTGATTGGAATTAATATTTTTACCTGCAATCTGAGAAAGGATTCTTCCAACTTCCATTTCAGTTTTATGATCTGGTAAATTAAAGCTTGGATCTAAGGGTACATTATTAGGTACGCTTGCAAATAATTGGTTTACATCTGTTATACCAATAACCTCTTTCATGTTTTTCCTGTCTTCATTTGTAAGGGGTAGATACCTCATTAACTTTTAGCTCCAATTAATTTATTGTAATCTTCTTCACTCATTAAGCTCTTTAACTCTTCAGGTTTGAGGACCCTCATTTTATAAAGCCATCCACTTCCCAATGGATCATTATTAACAACCTCAGGTCTTTCTTCTAAAGAGGAGTTAATTTCAAGAATTTCACCGGTTGCTGGAGTATAAATTTCGCTTGCCGCCTTTACAGACTCAATTACAGCAACATCCTTACCTTGGTCAAAGGACATACCTTTTTGGGGCAACTCAACAAATACTATATCCCCAAGCTGTTCGCTAGCATAAGCCGTAATTCCTACCACACCTTCACCATTATCAACCTTTATCCACTCATGATCTTTAGTATAAAAAATATCAGCCATTTAATTCACCTTTTTAAAATAATTATGAGATAAAAAAGGAAGCCTAACCACTTCTGTGGGTATCTTTTTTCCACGCACATCCAGGAAGACTTCTTTTTGGTCAAGCAAAGAAGAGTTAATATACCCCATCGAGATAGGAATGCTTAATGATGGTGAAAAACCTCCACTAGTGACCTTGCCAATTAGATTATCTTGACTATCATATATCAAAGTTCCTTCCCTTGCAGGAGCTCTGCCCTTGGGAAGAAAGCCTAATAGATTTCTTTTTGACCCATTTATTAATTCGTCTTTGATTGCATATCCACCAATAAAGTCAGCATTATTTAGACGCTCTTTATCCAAAGACCACTTTAAGCCAGCCTCTAAAGGTGTAATTTCTTGACTAATATCGTGCCCATAAAGGCATAACCCCGCCTCCAAGCGAAGAGAATCTCTAGCCCCAAGGCCAGCCAACTTAACTTCTGGATTCTTTAAAAGAATCTCAGTAAATGAGGTAACATTCTTGTTAGGAATTGATATTTCAAATCCATCCTCACCTGTATACCCACACCTTGAAATAAGAACTTTATAATTTTTATAATTGACCCAAATACTTGACATAAATTCCATACTAGAAATACATGGAATTACCCTTGATAAAGCTAATTCTGATTTAGGTCCCTGAAGCGCAATTAGTGATAAATCGTCCCTTAAATTAATAGTAAAATTTTTATTTAAATTTTTCTTAAGGTGTCTCATATCTTTTTCTTTGCAAGCAGCATTAACTACAAGCCAAACACTGTTCTCATTGTTAGTTCTATGAATCATTAAATCATCAATAATCCTTCCTTCGCTATTTATAAATTGTGTGTATTTAATTTTTCCAGGCAACACCCTTGAAAAAGAAATAGGGAGAATTTTTTCCATTGCTTCCATTACAAAAGGACCATTAATTTCAATTTGACCCATATGGGAAACATCAAAGATACTTGCCTTAGATCTAGTATGCTTATGCTCAGAAATAATACCACCAGCATAATTTATTGGAAGATAATAACCCCCAAACGATACCATTTTTGCATTCATTTTATTATGGAAATCAAAAAGAGATGTTTTTTCAACATAAACATTTTCATTTAGTAATTCAGACATATCGACTCCAAGACAGGTGAAAGGCTTATAAATAAACCTGCCCTCCTCTGTCGTTGGAACCTGAGAGATTTCGTATTATAAAAATACTTACCCCGTGGGTGAAATCATTAAGATTTTCTTTCCAGAGTCAAATATCAGTGCGGTCCTTTTGCCTGAGAGTTTCCGAGGGCGGTTGCTCCTTCGGCGCTAAGAATAGTCTCTCCCGCACAGATTGGAAAATTCTACTACGATTCTTTAATTGGGAACCTTAATAATATAGTTATTTCTGAATACCTATTAATACCTTGTATGATGAGCCTGTTCTTCCTTCGAGAATATCAGATTGGAGGTTTTCAATTCCAATACTGAATGAAGAAATTTCCTTAGATACGACTTTAATAGTATTATTTTTAGTCCATTTATCTATAACAACATCATCGGGGCCCACGAAAGCTATAAATAAAGGTATCTCGATATCTTTAGCTATGTCTTTATTTCCACCAATAATATCGCCTATAACACCAACATTAAAATCAATTCTCTTTTTTCTAATATTATATTCACAAATCATAATAGTTCGATTTAATTCAATCTTAATTCCATTAAAAGAACTAGACTCAGACCCTTTCATGATCGCTGCGCGCGGGCATGCTCCTGGATCAAATTCAAAATTTGATGAACTACAAGAAGAAATCATAAGAATAATCGCCGTCACAAATATATTTTTTAGCATAATTAACTTTTCCCAAACTCTATATCAAACTATAAAGAAAAAATTGTTTATAAATAATTAAAATGTACCGTAGTTTAACATGTGAATAAAATGAATAAAAAAATGGAAAAAATATTATATTTACCAAATCCAAGAGGTTTTTGTGCGGGAGTTGAAAGAGCTATTAATATAGTGGAGTTAAGTTTAAAAAAATACGGACCTCCGATATACGTTAGACATGAGATCGTTCACAATCCCTGGGTTGTAAAAGATCTAGAAGGTAAGGGTGTTGTTTTTGTTGATGAGTTAAGCGATATCCCAAAAGGATCCAGGGTAATATTTTCAGCTCATGGAGTGTCTTCATCCGTTAAAGACGAAGCTAAAGAGAAGGAAATCCCCTTTATAGACGCCACCTGTCCTCTTGTATTAAAAGTACATGTAGAAGCAAAGAGACATTTTGAGAATGGAGCTCATATCTTTCTTATCGGGCACAAGGGTCATCCTGAGGTTGATGGGACTATTGGTCAAATACCAGAGAAATCAATAACTCTAATAGAAGGTGAGGTTGATATAAGCCAATTAAATAAAGCAGATTACACTAAGGTCGCCTTAATAACTCAAACAACTCTATCTGTAGATGATACAGCGAAATTAATTCTATCTTTAAAGAAAAAATTTCCCGATTTAATCGAGCCACCTCGTGAAGATATTTGCTACGCAACAACAAATCGACAGGCTGCAGTTAAGAGTATCGCAAAAAAATGTGATGCAATTTACGTAATAGGTGGAGAAAACTCATCAAACTCATTAAGGTTAGTTGAGGTAGCAATCCAATCTGGTTGCAAAAATACATTCCTAATATCAGAAATTAAATCAATTGATTGGAACCAGATGGAAAATTTTAATTCTATAGGTTTGACAGCTAGTGCAAGTGCTCCAGAGATATTAATAAATGAATTTTTATATTTATTTAAAAGTAAATTTGAATCCAGAATTGAAAAAAGTACAATTGCTAATGAAAATATTTCTTTTAAATTACCAAAAGAATTAAGAGAATAAAATATGGCCGTCTTTACACATATAGATAATTTAGATTTAATGGATTTTTTAAAAAACTACGATTTAAATGATATTAATTTTTTCAACGGTATCAATGAAGGTATACAAAATACTAATTATAAAATTGGAATTGATTCAAAGGAATTTATCTTAACAATATACGAAAATATGAGAGATATTAAGGATATTGAGTTCTTTTTAGAGTTAATGATGTATTTATCATCGAATAATATCAAGTGCCCAACCCCTATAAAAAATCTAGATTCTAAATTTATCGGTAAAATTAAATCAAAACCTGCGGCAATTTTAACCTTTCTAAAAGGCAAATCAATTTCAGCTGTTAGTAAAGGTAATACTTTTGAGCTTGGGAAGGCTCTCGCCGATATGCATTTAAATGTACAAAATTTTAACTTAAAAAAGAAAAATGACTTATCCTTAAGTGGCTGGAAAAATCTTTTAGGCGTAAATAAAGAAAAATTAAATAAGCTTGAGGTAAATCTTTATGAGAAATTAACAAAGGAATTTAAAAAAATACAAAATAATTGGCCCAATACTCTACCTTCCGGGATAATACATGCGGATTTATTTCCTGATAACGTTCTTTTTTTAGATAATAAGGTTTCTGGATTAATAGATTTTTATTTTTCATGTACTGACTTTTTTGCTTACGATTTAAGTATATGTGTAAATGCTTGGTGTTTTGATAATAATAATAAATTTTCTAAGGATAACGCAAGGGCTTTAATTAGTGGATATCAAGAAATTAGAGCCCTCTCTGAAGAAGAGTTAAATTCCTTGCCGATCTTGTGCTCAGGGTCTGCCCTTAGATTTTTACTAACTAGAGTCGATAATTTGGATAGCTCCAATAGTAAAGATATTGTAAACTATCAAGATCCAAACGAATTTTTATCGAGGTTACGCTTTCATCAAGAAATTAATAGTATCGAGGACTATGGACTGTAGTGAATAAAAAAATAGAAATTTATACCGATGGTGCCTGTTCCGGTAACCCAGGTCCAGGGGGTTGGGGTGCAACTATTAATATTAATGAAGAAAATTTTGATATTAATGGTGGCGAAGAAAATACAACAAATAATAGAATGGAACTAATGGCTGCAATTAAAGCTTTAGAATATATTGACCAGAACGATGAAATTATACTGTTTACAGATTCTAACTATGTAAAGGATGGTATAACGAAATGGATTCATAATTGGAAAAAAAATAATTGGAAAACGGCGGCTAAAAAGCCAGTAAAAAATTCTGATTTATGGGAAAGATTAGATACCCTTCACAGCAAAAGAAATGTTGTATGGCGTTGGGTTAAAGGTCACTCTGGGCACCCCGGGAACGAGCGAGCAGACGAGCTCGCCCGAATGGGTATGCCTAACAATAGTAAATTATAGTTGGCTTAAAATATTCTCAGCCGTTGATTCTACTATTTCAGCCGTTGATTCTAAATTTAATTTAGTTAAAGAGCCATCATCTACAATCATTGAATACCTTTGTGATCTAGAGCCTAAACCATAACCAGAACCATCCATTGTCAAACCTGCTGCTTCAGTAAAATGACCATTGCCATCACCTAACATTAAAATTTTATCGCCAACACTTTTATCCTTACCCCAAGCGTCCATGACAAATGAATCATTTACTGATAGGCAAATAATTTGGTCCACACCTTTATCTAAAATTTCTTGAGAGTGGGTTATAAATCCAGGCAAATGTTGCATGGAACAGCCGGGAGTAAATGCTCCGGGAACAGCAAAAAGAACAGTTCTTTTTCCGCTAAAAAGTTCAGATGTAGTGATGGGCGTTGGTCCCTTTTCAGTCATATGGTGTAATGTAACCTCTGGTAATTTATCACCTTCTTTTATAGTCATAATTTTTCTCCAAAATATTAAATAATTATTTATATAGACAATCTATAACATTTATATAAATAAAAGGTTATTAATTAATAGGTAATGAAAAAATTATTACTACTTTAGGTTTAAAATGACACAAGAAACATCACTAATTGGAAAATTCTTAATAGCCATGCCTGGCATGGATGATGAACGATTTAAAAAATCTGTTATCCTTATAACGGCCTTTTCTGATGAAGGGGCAAATGGTCTAATAATCAATAAACCAACTGATATATTGAGCTATCAAGATATAATAGAAAAGAATTCTGAAAACGAAGAATTAATAGCAGTTAATTTTGATAAAGAAATTAAAGTTTATTATGGTGGTCCAGTAGATTTTGAAAAGGTGGTAATTCTTCACTCCAATGATTACTCTATTCCTGAAACTAATAAAGTTATCAATACAGATTGCTCAATAACAGGATCAAAAAAGATTTTGCCTTTTCTGGGAAAAGAAAAATTCCCAATTAAATCAAAAGTAATACTTGGTTGTGCAGAATGGGAATCGGGGCAACTAGAATCTGAAATTAAATCAAGCGAATGGCTGATATGGGAATCAAATAATCATATTATTTTTGAGGAAAACCCGGATCTAATCTGGCTAAAGGTAATCTCAAGTATGGGAATAAATATAGGGTCCCTCTCTAATCAAAGAGGTCATGCATAGCTTCTCTGGAAGAAAAGTTATCTGCTTCAGTCCAAACTCTTAATATGTTTTCAGACCAAACTTTCTTAATATCACTTTTTGAATACCCTCTTTCTTTAAGGGCGAGCGTAATATTTTTTGTTTCAGAGGCATCTATCCATCCATCAATACCTCCCCCCCCTCCAAAATCTGATGCAATTCCAACATAATCTATACCGACTAAATTTATGATATACTCTATGTGATCAACAAAATCACTTACAGTAGGTAATGGAAAAATTTTATTAATAACCTTCATCTCTTCTTTATATTTTAAAGTTTTTGAATGCTTATTATAAATAAATCTCTCATCCCCAGATAAATGAGCAACCAAATTTCCAAGTTTTTTAATCGCGTTAGTTCTTTTAAGATTGAGTTCAATGTATGATGAAAATGCTACAACTTGTATAACACCATTTTTTTCAGCAATTCTTTTTATAATATTGTCTGGAAGATTTCTAGGGTGATTTGCAATGGATCGTACACTAGAATGTGACGCTATTACAGGAACCTTTGATAGCTCAATTGCCTGGATAGCAGCCTTATCAGATATATGACTGATATCTACCATTATCCCCAGATCATTCATTTTTGAAATTACTTTTTTTCCAAAAGGAGATAGACCGCCATGTAGCTCAGGTAAATCCTTGAGAGATTTTTTAGGAATAGAACTATCAGAAATTTGATTATGGCCTATATGAGATAACGTGATATAGCGAGCCCCAAGATCATAAAACGTTTGCAGTAAATTAATATCATTTCCTATAATATAACCATTTTCAATACCTATTGCTGCGGAGAACTTACCATCTTTTTTTGCTTGCCTTATGTCTTCTGGCTTTAAGGCAAGGATGATTTTATCTGGATATACTTTGATCATTTTATGAATGGCTTTAAACTTGAGCATTGATAGTCTCTTAGCTTCGTTGTAGCCAAGTGGAGTTAATTCCTCTTGCTTTACATAAACTATAAAAAAACCAGAATCCAAGCTACCAGATTGCATTTTAAAAAAATCAACCTGCATCTTAGTGAGCTTGCCAGGGTCGTGATTAACGTTATCCATATAATCGAAGGGAATATCAATATGGGAATCTAGAGTTAGATATTGTGAATAAGAGTTTGAGCTAAAAAACTGTAATAAAATGATAAAAATATATTTATAAAAGAAACTCAACACACCCACCACAAAGGGATTAAATATTTAAACTAATGAAGTCTTTAATTTTCTCTAAGTTAATACCCATTTTGGAAAATTTCTCATCGCCATCCATAACTTTTTTTAGTCTATCAGGAATTTCTGGAAGTCTTCCAATACTACTTTCAACAGCTAAAGGAAATTTAGCTGGGTGAGCGGTACCTAGAGTTATGACTGAACCACCAGAAGGCATGTCGCTTGCGGCATATCCAACGGCTGTATGAGGGTCCAATATATATCCAGTTTTTTTATATACATCTGCGATACAATTCCGAGTCTCATTTTCGGAAATGCTTTTTGCTAGAAAATCTTTTTTCATAAAACTAAGTGCACTCTCTTCGATTATAAATTTTTTATTTTCTTTTAGTTCATTCATAAGATTCCTAACCTTTAAAGAGTCCCTGTTGTATGCTTCAAATAATAATCGTTCAAAGTTACTAGAAATTTGAATATCCATACTCGGTGACATAGTTGCCTTAGCGTTATCGATTGAATAAAGGCCGGTATCTAATGCTCTTGCTAAAATGTCATTCTCATTAGTTGCAATCACAAGAGTATCAATAGGAAGTCCCATTTTTTTAGCGGCCCATCCAGCAAGAATATCACCAAAATTTCCAGTTGGTACAGAGTACGATACAGGCCCATTCTTTAGTAACCTAAAGGAGGTAAAATAGTAAACTATTTGAGCTGCTATTCTTCCCCAGTTAATAGAGTTGATAGCCCCAAGATTAACACTTTCATTAAAATCTGAATCATTAAAAAGGGATTTAACAATATTTTGACAGTCATCAAATGTTCCGTCTATCTCGACTGGAAAGACACCATTTCCATTAGTAGACGTCATTTGTTTTCTTTGAATTTCAGAAACTCTATCTTTAGGAAAAAAGATAAAAACATTTACATTTTGACTTCCCTTAAAAGCCTCAATAGCTGCGCTACCTGTATCACCAGATGTGGCGCCAACAATTGTAACTTTCTTATTTTTCTTTTTTAAGGACAAGTCAAATAGCTCGGCAAGCAGGAGCATTGCGAAATCCTTAAAAGCAAGAGTAGGTCCATGAAAAAGTTCCAAAATATACTTATTATCATCCAGCTGGATTAATGGTGTCATTTCATCTGTATCAAATGACTTATAAGCTTTCTTAGTTAAATTACTTAACTCATCCTTGGTAATAAAATCATTGAAAAAAGGATGTAAAATATCAGCAGCATTTTTCCAATAAGGCTCGTCAGAAAGTTTTTTAAAGTCAATTACTGGCCATTCATCAGGAACATAGAGACCCCCGTCAGGAGCTAAACCCCTTAAAAGCGCATCTTCAAACCCAAGCTTCTTGGATTCTCCTCTAGTAGAAATATATTTCATAGTTAGTAATTATATCGTATCCATAGTAAATGGAATATTTTATTATGAAAAATATTCAACTAAAAATTTTAAGGAAGATTATTTATGGATAATATATTTGACGATATTGAGAAAGACCAAGTTTCCCATATGGTTCAAGAAGCCCTGCATGGTTCAGATGAAGGGGAGCTTTTTTTTGAAAATACTCCAAGCGAATCATTTCTTTTTGATGATGGTAGATTAAAAAATGCAAATTTTGATATAAATAGTGGCTATGGGGCCCGGTTGGTTTCAGGAGAGGTCACTGGTTATGCAAACTCTACAATGTTAAATAAAAAATCAATTAAATCTTCTTTGGATGCCATTCAAGCTGCAAGAGGCGGCAATGAGGTATTTATTTCTGATAAAAAAATTTTACTGCCACAAGACAGGGGAAATACTTACGAAGATCTTTATCTTAGAAATAATCCACTAGAATCGATAACTTTTGACCAAAAAATTAAATTAGTTGAAAATATCGATGAATTTTTGAGAGCTTACGATAATAGAGTCCAGCAAGTTAGTGTGAGCTTGGCCGGTAACTATCAGTCGATAATCATTTTTAATAAAGAGGGTGAAATAATTGCTGATGAAAGGCCTTTAGTTAGATTAAATATTTCGGTCATCGTTAATAATGGGAAAAGACAAGAGTCAGGATCTTACGGTACTGGTGGAAGGTGGGATTATACAAGATTAATCTCAAAAGATTTTTATGAAATTGCTGCAAAAAAGGCACTTACCCAAGCCTTAACAAACCTTGACTCAATTGACACACCTGCTGGAGAAATGACTGTAGTTTTAGCTTCAGGGTGGCCAGGAGTTCTTTTGCATGAGGCGGTTGGACATGGTTTAGAGGGAGATTTTAATAGGAAAGGAACATCAGCATTTTCAAATATGATTGGTCAAAAAGTTGCTGATGAACAAGTATCGGTAATTGATAATGGAAAAATACCTAACAGAAGAGGTTCGCTAAATATTGATGATGAAGGAACTCCTACTGAAGAAACTGTTTTAATTGAAAATGGAATTTTAAAGGGTTATCTCCAAGATAATATGAATGCTCGATTAATGAATGACAGACCCACAGGTAACGGAAGAAGGGAAAGCTTCATGCATCAGCCAATGCCCAGAATGACAAATACATACATGACTAATGGAAACTATGAACCTGGTGAAATTTTAAAATCAGTAAAGAAGGGTCTGTATATGGTCAATTTTGGTGGCGGACAAGTTGACATTACATCTGGAAAATTTGTTTTCAGCTGTACCGAGGGGTATGAAATAGAGGATGGAAAGATTTGCTCACCAATCAAGGGTGCGACCTTAATAGGGGATGGACCAAAGGCTCTAAAAAAAATAAGAATGGTAGGCAATGATTCCGCTCTAGATGATGGGATCGGCACTTGCGGTAAAGCAGGTCAAAGTGTTCCTGTTGGCGTTGGTCAGCCAACACTAAGAATAGACGGAATAACAGTAGGAGGTACTTCTTGAAATGAATAACTTTAATTCGATAGATTTTTCTTTTGAGTACGGAGCTTGCGATCAAGTAACTCCATTGGTCAGGAGAGTTATAGCGAATAATCCTGGTCCATTTACCTACACTGGAACCGGAACATATATAGTGGGGTCAAAAGAATTAGCGGTTATTGATCCTGGTCCATTAGATGATAACCACCTTGAGGCCATATTAACTGCAACAAAAAATGAAAAAATTACACATATTATGGTCACCCACACTCACAATGATCACTCCCCACTTGCAAAATCACTCAAAGAAAGAACTGGAGCGCTCATATATTCTTTCGATCAAAATTCTATAAATATAGGTGAAAATAATAAGTTTGAAGAAGGTTACGACAGTAAATTTAGTTGCGATATTAAACTTAAAGACGGCGACCTAATAAGTGGTGGTGACTGGACTCTCGAAGCTATTCATACACCCGGTCATACTTCAAATCATTTATGCTATTCATTAAAAGAAGAAAAAATTTTATTTTCTGGTGATCATGTTATGGAGTGGTCAACAACTGTTATTGTTCCTCCTGACGGTGATATGGAAGACTACATTCAATCGTTAGAAAAATTACTGATGCGCGACGATAAAAACTATCTTCCAACTCATGGAAAGATGATAGAAAAGCCTAAAGAATTAGTAAAAAAATATATTAACCACCGCTCATCAAGAGAGGATCAGATAATAAAAACTATTAAATCAGGAAATAATAAAATTATTGATATTGTTAAGGTAATTTACGTTGATGTTGATAAAAGGCTTTACCCTGCAGCATCAATGTCAACGCTAGCTCATTTAACGAGAATGATAAATAAGAGGCAAATAAAGACTGACCAGTTAAATTTAGATGGTTTTTATGAAATCAATTAAGGAAACAAATTAAAAGAAGTCCATTTTCCTTTTTTTAGTTCAAAAACCAACCTTTCATGTAATCGGTAGGGCCTATTATCCCAGAATTCAATTGATTTAGGTTTAATTATATACCCTCCCCAGTGAGGCGGTCTGGGTATTTCTTTATTCTTATAATTTAAAGATATTTCATTATATCTTTTTTCTAAATCTTCTCTTTTTTGTAATTTCTTGGATTGTAATGAGGCCCAAGCACCTATTTGCGATTTTCTATCTCTAGTAGAAAAATACCTATCTGATTCAGCTTTAGGTATTTTTTTAACACCTCCCCTAAGTCTTACCTGCCTCCCTAATGATTTCCAATAGAAGCAAGCTGCAATTTTTGAGTTTGATTCAATCTCTCTACCCTTTGCACTTGTGGAGTTTGAAAAAAAAATCAGACCATCGTGATTAAACTTCTTCATAAGGACTATTCTAACATTAGGAAATCCGCTTGAGTCAGTGGTTGATAATGAAATAGCATTTGGATCAGAAAACTCACGTTTTGAAGCTAACGCAAACCACTTATCAAATAAAATAAACGGATCTTCTTCTATTAACCTAGGTAATCCAATTTTCATTAGGATATTTCCTTATGTAAATAACAAGTTTTGATTATACAATTCTATTTTTAGGCTGTATTGCTTAAATTTGATTTTTTATAAAAAATCTCTAATAATATTAAAATAAATATAGTCAAAAGAAGAGAAAAATGGAAATTAAAACAGATATTTTATCAGGAAAACGTGGTTTAATCATGGGAGTTGCTAACAATAGGTCTATAGCCTGGGGCATAGCAAAAGCATGTTCAAACAATGGTGCGGAATTAGCGTTTACTTACCAAGGGGATGCTATTAAGAAAAGGATAGTACCCTTGGCCAATGAATTGAATTCTCCAAATATTTTTGAGTGCGATGTTTCAAACCCAGAAAGTATCGATGAGACATTTGCAAAGCTAGAGAAGTTATGGGGTAAGATTGATTTTGTCGTTCATGCCATCGGATTTTCCGATAAAAATGAATTAGATGGGAGATATATTGATACAACTGAACAAAACTTTATTAATACATTAAATATATCTTGTTATTCTTTTACGGCCGTAGCTCAAAGGGCTGAGAAATTAATGAAAGATGGTGGTTCGCTGTTAACCCTAACTTATTATGGTGCAGAAAAAGTTATGCCTCACTATAACGTTATGGGTATTGCTAAGGCCGGATTAGAAACAAGCGTAAAGTATCTAGCAAAAGACTTAGGATCTCAAAATATAAGGGTCAATGCAATATCTGCAGGCCCAATTAAGACCCTAGCTGCGTCGGGTATTGGAGACTTTAGGTATATCTTAAAATGGAATGAATATAACTCACCACTAAAAAGAACTGTATCAATTGATGAGGTTGGTAATTCAGCTATGTACCTTCTTTCTGACCTTTCGTCAGGGGTTACTGGCGAGATTCATCACGTTGATTCAGGTTATAATATAATAGGGATGAAATCAGAAGATGCTCCTGATATCTCAACTGTATAAGGTATAGAATAAATGTCTCACAATTCATTCGGTCATCTTTTTCGTTTTACAACTTGGGGTGAATCTCATGGTCCATCAATTGGATGTGTGGTTGATGGAACTCCTCCAAGAATAGAACTAAAAGAAGAGGATATTCAGTTCTGGTTGGATAGAAGAAGGCCTGGACAGAGTAAATTTACAAGTCCAAGACAAGAGCTTGACCAAGTTAGAATATTATCAGGAGTAATCGAAGAGGATGGAAAGCAATTAACTACCGGGACACCTATTTCTTTGGTAATTGAAAACCAAGATCAAAGGTCCAAGGACTATTCAGATATTAAAGATAAATTTCGTCCAGGGCATGCGGATTTCACTTACCAATCAAAGTACGGAATACGAGATGTTCGAGGTGGTGGTAGGCAATCAGCAAGAGAAACTGCAATGAGAGTGGCTGCTGGAGCAATTGCAAGGAAAGTTCTTCCAAATATAAAAATTGAAGGCGCATTAATTCAGTTGGGAAAACATAAGATTAATAAAGAAAACTGGGATTCTAGTTTTATAAGTCAAAATCCATTTTGGTCGCCAGATTCAAGCACAGTCAGTATTTGGGAAAACTATATAGAAGAATTAATAAATGACGGAGACAGTTGTGGCGCAATCATAGAGGTAAGAGTAAAAAATGTACCTGTTGGTCTTGGCGCTCCAATCTACGGGAAGCTTGATTCTGATATATCCAACGCAATTATGAGTATTAATGCGGTGAAGGGTGTTGAGATCGGTAATGGTTTCGCAGCGGCTGCAATTAGAGGAAGTGAAAATTCGGATGAAATGTTTATAGATGACAAAAGCCCATCCTTTAAATCTAATAATTCTGGAGGAATTTTAGGAGGAATATCTTCTGGTCAAGATATTGTTGTAAGGTTTGCAATCAAACCCACCTCGTCAATAAGAAGTAACCAGAAAACAATTGATAAAGACGGAAATGAAACTGAAATTTCAACGAAGGGTAGACATGATCCTTGCGTTGGAATTAGAGCTGTACCAGTTGGCGAGGCCATGGTTGCATGTGTTATAGCAGACCATTTTTTAAGGAACAGGGCACAGAACGGTTAATAAATTTTATTTCGGACTAACCACTTTTAGCTCCGATGATTTTATTTTTAAAACACTAAGAACTTTTTCTACTATATTTTCGTTTATTAACTCAGCTTCGATATACATTTCTTCTGGAGTGGAGTGGGAAATAAATTTATCGGGAAGAGTTAAGCTTCTAATCTTTAATCCATTGTCCAATAAAGCGTTCTCAGACAATAAGGACATGACAGAAGACCCGAACCCACCAGAAGAACCTTCCTCGATAGTAAGAACCAGCTCATGATTCTTAGCTGCATCAATTATTAAAATTTGATCAAGAGGTTTAGCAAAACGAGCATCTATTATTGTTGTTGACAAACCTAATGAATTTAGCTTTTCAGCTGCCTTTTTAACTTCCGTCAATCTGGTACCTAAGTTTATAATTACAACCTTATTGCCTTCTGAGATTATCCTTCCTTTACCAATTTCAATAGGGCTATAAATCTCAGGAACCTTCTTTCCTTCACCAGTTCCTCTTGGATACCTAAATGAAATAGGCCCATCATTGTATAATGCTGCAGTTTTTACCATTCTGGCTAGTTCAGTTTCATCAGAAGCAGCCATAACTACAAAATTAGGAAGTGTGGAGAGAAACGATATATCAAAACTACCCGCATGCGTTGGCCCGTCTGCGCCAACTAAACCAGCTCTATCAATTGCAAATTTTACAGGTAAGTTTTGAATAGCTACATCATGAATTATTTGATCATAAGCCCTTTGAAGAAAAGTTGAATAAATTGCAACAAAGGGCTTTAATCCCTCGGTGGATAAGCCTGCAGCAAAAGTTACAGCATGTTGCTCCGCGATCCCTACATCAAAAAATCTTTTCGGAAATTTTTCCTGAAACTTATCCAACCCTGTCCCAGAAGGCATGGCAGCGGAAATACCTACTATACTTTTATCAATTTCAGCTTCTTTAATTAAGGCTTCTGAAAAAATACTAGTATAGGATTTAGCAATATTTGATGATTTTTGTTGCTTTCCAGTTGCTATATTAAACTTTGAAACACCATGATACTTTTCATTAGATTCTTCAGCGGGAAGATATCCCTTTCCTTTTTGAGTAACAACGTGAACTAAGATAGGCCCATGATCTAAATCCTTTACATTTCTCATAACGGGCAATAAATGGTCTAAGTTATGGCCGTCAATTGGACCAATATAATAAAATCCCATGGCCTCAAAAAAAGTCCCATCACCAGACATTGTTCTCGTTAGTTCGTCAGCTTTTTTTGCACTCTTTTCTAATGATTTAGGTAATTTTTCAATTATATTTTTAGCAATATTCCTAAGTCCTAAATATTTTTCACTCGATATTAATTTTGCTAAATAAGCGCTCATTGCACCTGTGGGAGGAGCAATCGACATATCGTTATCATTCAAAACGACAATAAGTCGAGACTTCAAAGCTCCTGCATTATTCATGGCCTCGTAAGCTTGCCCGGCACTCATTGCGCCGTCACCTAGAATACATATAATATTATTATCTTCATTCTTTAGATCCCTGGCGATTGACATCCCTAGGCCTGACGAAACTGATGTTGAGCTGTGACCGGCGCCAAAAGCATCGAACTCGCTTTCATCTCGTTTAGCGAATCCTGATAAGCCATTTTTTTGCCTTAGGGTACGCATAGATTTACGCCGACCTGTTAAAATTTTATGCGGATAACTTTGATGGCCAACATCCCATATAACTTTATCTTTGGGCGTATCAAAAACACTGTGCAATGCAACAGTTAGCTCCACAACACCTAATCCAGCACCGAGATGCCCTCCCGTCTTAGAGACTGATTCAATAGTTTCCTGCCTAAGCTCATCAGCAAGAGATTTTAATTCCTCATCCGAAAAAAATTTTAAATCCTTAGGGGAATTAACCTTATCTAATAATGGTGTATCTTTTATATTCATTTTTCTAATTTTTATTGAATATTGAAATTAATATTCCCTTTCCTTAATAAAATTAACCACATCAATTAAATTTGATGGTATTTCATCAAATACACTTAGAGAAGAAATCGAATAATCGCAATATTTATTAACCTCTAATCTAGAACCTTTCAAACCATAGTGATCTAAAAAAGTAATTTTTTTATTCTTAATATCGCTTCCTGATTCTTTACCTATTACCTCAGAATCACCAACCACATCTAGAATATCGTCGGTAATTTGGAAGGCCATACCAAGATTATCACCAAAACTTTTTAAAGCTTTTTTTTTTGAATGATCTGCATTAGATATAATTGCACCCACCTGGCATGAGAAGCTAATTAAGTTTGCTGTTTTCATTTTATACATCTTTAGTAATTCATCCAAGCTCAGTCCTATGCCTTGACTAGACCTTATATCAATAGCTTGTCCTCCTACCATGCCTTGCCAGCCTACCATACTAGAAAAGAGGTTTATTAGGTTAACCTGGCTAATAGGCTTAATACTATTAAAGGATCCTGAAAGAACCTCAAAAGCCAATGACTGAAGTCCATCTCCAGCTAATATAGCTGTTGCTTCGTCAAAGTACTTATGATTTGATTCCTTTCCCCTTCTTAAATCATCATTATCAATAGCGGGTAAATCATCATGCACTAAAGAATACACATGAAGTAATTCAATGGCCGAGGAAATTTTAATTAAATCTTCACTGTCAGTATTAAAAAAAGAAGCACACTCAATTGCTAGGTAGGGTCGCAATCTCTTTCCCCCTCCGAGAGCTGAATATCTCATCGCATCATTTAAAACCTTATCTCCATCTGTTGATGAAGGTAGTATTTCCTCTAAACTCTTTTCGATTTTTTCAGCTGTTAATTCTAGAGATTTTTTAAAAATTTCATTCATTAGATTTAAATATCATCTAAGGGCTCTGTACTAAAATCACCATCAGGCTGAGTTATAATTTTATCAACCTTCATTTTTGCTGTTTTTAGTTTAGATTCACAGTGTGTTTTTAAAACCACACCCCTTTCATAAATTGATATTGAATCCTCTAGTTCAATATCCCCTCTCTCAAGACGTTCTACGATTTGTTCTAACTCAGAAAGAGCCTCCTCAAAGGATAACTTTTTTATATCATTTGTAATTTCAACTTTTTTATTCATTTTAATTCATCACCATTGTTATACTTTTATATAGGTTATAACTCCACTTGAGTCTTTTTCTGAAACAATTAATTTACGCATTAGGAGACAGTTTAAATGAGCAATACTTTCACCAGTAGCCATTAAAAGAACATTGTCAGAAATTGTTCTTTTAAATAAAACAGAAAAAACATCTATAGCCCTCTTAGGTTCTTTACACAAATCAAGAAGACGCTCCAGGCTTCTTTCATGCCCCTCGATTAAGCTATCCAAGCGTTCGTGAAGACCCCGGAAAGGTTCGTTGTGTGCGGGAAGAACCAACACATTGTTAGGAACCCTTTTTTTTATATAATGGCAACTCTCTATCCAGTCCTCGAGAGGATTCGATAAGGGTTCGGTAGGGAATACGCTTACATTCGAAGATATCTTAGGTAGCACCTGATCTCCTGATATAAGAATATTTAGCTCATTACTATACAGGCAAGCATGTTCTGGGCAATGGCCGCTACCGACTACAACTTCCCAATCGTATTTACCTATAGTTATTTTTTCCTTATCACGAATGCGCCTATAATTATCAGGTAGTTTTGATACAGCTCTTCCAAAACCACCAAATCGCTCGGCATAGGCGTCTAGCTGATCCTCATTAAAACCAGCACCTTTATACAAATCTTTTCCTTCCTGAGGCGCCTCTCTTCCTGTATCAGCCACTAAAACCCTGCACATCAAATACTCCGATCTCGACATATAAAGTGGAGCTGAAAATTTTCTTGTAATCCAGCCTGCTAAACCAACATGATCGGGGTGCAAATGAGTAACAATAACTTTTTTTACTTTTTTAGAATCCATATCGCCACTAAAACATTTCCTCCAATTTGACTTTATTTCAGCAGATGCAATGCCAGTATCGACTACTGCCCAGCCGTCACCGTCCTCTAAAACCCATAAATTAATATGGTCAAGGGCAAAAGGAAGAGGCATTCTCAACCAATATACTCCATCCGCAACCTTTAGCATTCTTCCTGCATCAGGCACTTCATTAAAAGTGTATGAAATATTGTGAGCTCCTTTTATTTCAACCTCCTGAAGTTGCTTCATTAAAAATCTCCCAATATATTATTTATTCTCTTACTATCTAACTCAGAATTTTCTAAACAAATAGTCCTCGACAAACCCGCTGTATTTGTTAAAATTTGTGATGAAAAAAATACTGCCATATCTTTTTTGCTTTGTGCAAAACCTTTATTTTCATCATCTTTTGATGATATAGCACCCCTTATAAGATAATAAGCTCCCGAAACTATAGCGAGCAGTTCAAGATAGTTAGAAGCTAGAAACAAAACTGAATAATTTTCATTAGCCTTAATTCGTTTGGATAGTTGATAAGTTGCTAATTTTAGGTTCTCAATAGCTTCTGAAAAAGCTTGTGATATTAATGCAAAATTATTATCTTTTTCTTTTGCACACAACGATAAAACATCTTCAAATTCAATTATAAGATTTTTTACACCGTCACCATTAGATAAAGATAATTTTCTCATTACTAAATCAATTGCCTGAATGCCATTTGTTCCTTCATAGATAGGCGCTATTCTTGAATCTCTAAAATACTGCGCAACTCCTGTTTCTTCTATAAAGCCCATTCCACCATGAACCTGTATACCCAGGGATGCGACCTCTACACCAATATCAGTAGACCATGATTTAGAAACTGGGGTCAGAAGATCAGCCTTAAGCTTATACCTCTCTCTTACAATTTTACTGGGGTGGGATTCTGATAAATCAATTGCAATTGCATTATCGTAGCACAAGGCTCTGGCAGCCTCGGTAAGAGTCTTCATCCTTAATAACATTTTAGAAACATCTGGATGTTTTATTATTGCAACACTTATAGATTCATTATTATTATAATCTTTTCCTTGCTTTCTCTCTCTTGCGTAGATTATTGCTTGCTGCAGAGCTCTTTCTGCGATACCAACCCCTTGCATACCAACATTTAATCTCGCATTATTCATCATTGTAAACATACAAGCTAAACCATTATTTTCTTGTCCTAATAAATATCCTTTTGCCTTATCTTTTTCGCCAAATGACATTACGCATGTTGGTGATGCATGAATACCGAGTTTTTTCTCTAGACCAATACATTTCAGATCATTTCTTTTTGTTTCATTAGTTGAATCATTGGTTAAAAATTTTGGCACAATAAAAAGTGATACACCTTTATTACCTTTTGGAGCGCCTTCAATTCTAGCTAAGACTAAATGGATAATATTCTCGGACATATCGTGTTCGCCAAAAGTTATATAAATCTTAGTGCCTTTAATTCCATAACTTCCATCATCATTCTTTATTGCGCTAGAATTTAAGGCCCCCACATCCGAGCCAGCTTGAGATTCTGTAAGATTCATTGTTCCTGACCATTCGCCTGTTAGAAGCTTAGGTAAATATTTCTTTTTTTGAGATTCAGTTCCATGCTGATTTATTGCCTCAATTGCACCTTGAGTTAACATAGGGCAAAGAGAGAAACTCATGTTAGCCGAATTCCATAATTCCTGAATCATTACAGCTAAAGTCCTTGGTAGTCCTTGCCCCCCGTATTCAGGTAAACCTGAAATTGTTCCCCATGATGAATCTATAAATTTTTTATAAGCATCTTTGAAACCTGGGGGAGTTAAGACATTGTTATCTAAAAGTTTTGATCCAAGCTTATCACCGTTATGATTTAAGGGTGCAATAGTTGTATCAGCAAGCTTAGCAGCTTCAATAAGTAATGATTCAATAAAATCATCTTTGATTTCCGGCCATACACCTGATTCTTCTATATCAGAAAAGCTCGCCATATTTTTCAAAGCAAAAATCATTTGCTTAACTGGTGATGCAAATGTCATAAGTACCTCTAGACTGCCTACATTAGTTAACTTTAGATATCGAGTGTAGTATACACAAGTTATTTTAAATGAAGGACTTTTATAAATTTTAAATAATGGTAAAAATAAAAAAAATTAATAATGATTCCATAAGTCTTGCTTCTAAAGAAATGCTCAAAGGAAATCTCATCGCCTTTCCAACAGAAACTGTTTATGGATTAGGCGCTGATGCGACAAATGATAAAGCCATAGCAAAAATTTTTTCCAACAAAAATAGGCCTTCTTTTAACCCGTTAATAGTTCATGTTTCATCAAGCGATGAGGCCGAGAAGATTTCCTTATTTAATAAGAAAGTTGAAAAAATTACTAATAGTTTTTGGCCAGGACCATTAACTATAGTTTTAGAAAGAAAAAAAGAGTGTAAAATTAGCTTACTTGTGAGTCCGGGGTTAAATACAGTAGCATTAAGACAGCCGAATAATAAAATAGCGCTAGACCTTATTAAAAATTTAAATAGCCCAATAGCAGCTCCTAGTGCAAATAAGTTTGGTTTCTTAAGTCCCACATTAGCAAAGCATGTCAAAAAACAGTTTGAGGGTCATAATGATATATCTTTCATACTGGATGGAGGGAAAACAAGTATTGGTATCGAAAGTACGGTCATAGGTTTTGATAAAGAAAATAATTTAGTAATTTATCGACATGGCGGCATTACTAAAGAAGAGATTGAGGATATAGCGGGGGAGAAGATTATAGAATTCATTGATGACGGGAGTATTGATAAAAGTAAAATATCGCCAGGTATGATAAAAAAACACTACGCACCTAAGGTACCTTTGAGAATAAATATTTTAAAACCACAAAAAAATGAAACCTTTATTGGTTTTGGACCAAATTATAATGAACCAAACCTCAGCAAGGGGGGTGATCTAGATGAAGCTGCAGCAAACCTATTCCTTCTTTTAGAAAAATATGAAAACACAGGAAAACCAATCTCTATTGCACCAATTCCCAATATAGGGATTGGCGTAGCAATCAATGATAGACTAAAAAGAGCGACTTACTAATTACCTTTGAGATGGTAAAACATAATCCTTAAACTGCTCTCTTAAGGTAATTTTTTGGATTTTTCCTGTGGCTGTATGAGGAATCTCATCAACAAATACAACATCATCCGGCATCCACCATTTTGCAAGTTTATCACTAAGAAATAGTAAGATTTCGTCTGAATTTGGAGTTTTACCTTCGTTTGCGATACATATAAGCAATGGTCTTTCATCCCACTTGGGGTGAAAAACTCCAATCACAGCTGCTTCTGCAATATCTGGATGCCCGACAGCAATATTTTCTAGCTCAATAGAGGAAATCCATTCACCTCCCGACTTAATTACATCTTTAGATCTATCGGTAATTTGCATAAAACCCAATTCATCTATAGTCGCTACATCGCCTGTATCAAAGTACCCATCTTCATCAAGAATCTTTCCTCCATCACCCTTCATATATTGACTTGATATAAAAGGTCCTCGAACCTTTAGGTGACCAAAATCTTTTCCATTCCAGGATAGGTCATTGTTACTGTCATCTGTTATTTTCATCTCAACCATATAGGATGCGCGTCCTTGTTTTAACTTGATATCAACCTTCTCCTCAAAAGATAAATCTTCCATTCCGTGCTTAAATGCACCAATAGTTCCCAGCGGAGACATTTCTGTCATTCCCCAGGCATGCATAACAGAGACATTGTAATTTTTTTCAAATTTTTCAAGCATCACTCTTGGGACAGCTGAACCTCCAATAGCCACTCGCTCCAGGTAAGGTAATTCAAGATTATTCGCTTCTAAATATTGCAAAAGCATAAGCCATACCGTCGGAACTGCTGCTGTGAATGTTACTTTTTCATCAGTTAGAAGTTGGTAAATGCTCTTACCATCCATATTCATTCCTGGCATAACAATTTTACAGCCAGACATTGGTGCAGAGAACGAAAGCCCCCAAGCATTTGCATGAAACATCGGAACAACAGGCATTACTGAATCTGTAGACTTAATTCCCATTGCGTCAGCATTGTTTGCTACTAAGGTATGGAGAACATTTGACCTATGAGAATAAAGAACTCCCTTTGGATTACCTGTAGTTCCGGATGTATAACAAAGCCCGCAAGCATCACCCTCCTCAACTCTGAGCCAGTTATAATTATCATCCTCTGAATCAATCATTTCTTCGTAGCAAAAGGTATTTTTTAAATTTGTTTCAGGCATATTATCTTTGTCAGTTAGGAATATAATTCCTTTAACACTTGGTATCTTAGATTCGATATTTTCAAGAATTTTTACAAAACTTATATCCGCAATAATGTACTTATTGCTAGCATGATTAATAATGTACTCAAGTTGTTCAAGGAAGAGTCTTGGGTTGAGAGTGTGATAAATAGCACCTACACCAGTAATTCCATACCAAGTCTCTAAATGTCTATGGGTGTTCCATGCTAGCGTCCCTATTATATCAGATTTTTCGACGCCTAACTTTAATAATGCTTTTGAAAACTTTCGTGCTCTAGAATGTATTTCAGAGTAATTGGTTCTATGTATATCACCTTCAACTTTTCGAGTAACAATTTCTCTCTCACCGTGATGTAAGCTAGCATGATCAATAAATGTGTGAACAAGTAGCGGCCAATCTTGCATTAAACCTTTCATGAGAAACTCCTTTTTTTTATTCCAAATAATATCATATTCAGAAATTCTTATTCATCAACTGTTTTAGAAACATAAATACACAACTGCGTATCACCTACGATTTTTTTCTTAGTAATCTCAAATCCTGAAATAAGTTCTACCTCATCTCGAGATGAAGACTCGGCTATGAGGGTAGCTCCATTATTAATCCATCCTCTATTTGCAAAATCCTCGATAGCAACTTTAGTTTTAAATGCGTCCTTGTACGGGGGATCTGAAAATATCAAATCAACAGGCTTTTGACCTTTCATAATATACTGATCCACTTTGGATACATCCGATCTTCTTACATTAGATTTTTCTTCTAAATTAAGTGATCTTATATTACTCTCAATTGTTGAAATAGCTTGGCTTTCGATATCAATAAAATTACAAAATCTTGCGCCTCTTGATAATGCCTCAATTCCAAGAGATCCAGAGCCAGCAAAAATATCTAAGATATGCAATCCATTAAAATCAATACCAGCACCGTGGGCAAGAAAATTAAAAAGAGACTCCTTAACTCTTGAGCTTGTTGGTCTGGTATTTTTTCCTTTTGGGGAATGAATAACCCGTCCAGAGAATGTTCCTCCAATAATCTTCATTAAACTAATCCTTTTATAGGTTATAGGTAAAAATGGTCTTTAAAATTACTCTTCAGGAAACTATCAGGAACTTCCCTTACCTCTTCTTTTTCTAAATCACTTAGGCTAAAAGGACCATAGGATAATCGAATCAATCGATTAACCTCTAGACCCATATAGCTGCATACCTTTCTAATTTCTCTATTCTTACCTTCACGCAAACTCATAGTTAGCCAAGAGTTAGTTCCCGTGGCTTTTCCTATAGAAATTTTAATTGGTAAATACTTTATACCCTCAATCGAAGCGCCCTTTTCAAGAGTCTTAATTCTTCTTAAGTTTAACTTTCCATGCACCCTGACCTTATACTCTCTTTCAAAATCATTCTTGGGTAATTCCATATATCTTGAAAAACTACCATTATTAGTAAGTAATATGAGACCTTCGCTATTCATATCAAGCCTACCTACACTAATTATATTTCTTAAATTTTTAGGAAGAACGTTATAAATTGTCTTCCTATCCTTAGGATCTTTACTTGTAACAAGAGTTCCTACTGGCTTATAAAAAAGCCATACTCGAAGATATTTAGGTTTGGATACTTCCTTTCCATCGACTCTAACTATGGACTTACTGTTAATATTTATTGCTGGAGATACTATTGTTTGGTCATCAATCTCAACACGCCCGTCCAATATCATTTGTTCAGCAGCCCTTCTGCTTGCTAGTCCAGAATTTGCTATAAATTTAGCAATCCTTTGATTTTCTTTTCCTGATTCATTTGTCATAATTAATCTTATACTATCTTATTGAAAAAAAACTAAAGGAAACAAATTGAAAACTAGTATAGCCCAAACAACTCATTTCATGGAAATTGCACTAAAGGAAGCGATAAAAGCTAAAGGAAGAGATGAGGTGCCTGTAGGATCAATTATTATTGATAAAAAAAATAATATTATAACTACGAATGGAAATCGTATTAACGAACTATCAGATCCGACTGCACATGCAGAAATTCTTTGTATTAGAGAGGCTTCAAGGAAATTAAATAACAAAAGATTATTTGATTGTAAAATTTTTACAACATTAGAACCGTGCACGATGTGTGCTTCTGCTATATCTCTTGCTAGAATTAGAACACTTTACTTTGGAGCATTCGATTTTAAGGGTGGTGCAATTGAAAATGGTGTTCAATTTTATAACTCCAGTGCATGCAATCACAAACCAGAGTTTTATGGAGGTTTTAATGAAAAAGAGTCTTCAATTTTATTAAAATCTTATTTTGAAAAAAAAAGAGTCTGATTTAAGATTGATTTTAAGCTCTATGAAAGCTAACTAATTACAACAACTAAATAATATTCAAAAAGGGAAAGAAAATGAATTTTGATCATAATGATAAGACGAAAGAATTAATTGCTCGTGTCGAAAAATTTATGGATGATCACGTTTATCCAAATGAAAAAGTCTATGAAGAACAAATGGCTGCTTTTGGAAATAATAGATGGCAAATTCCTCAAATACTTGAAGATCTAAAAGAAAAAGCAAGAGCCGAAGGTTTATGGAATTTATTTTTACCTGAATCTGACAAAGGCGCTGGATTAACAAATGTTGAATACGCTCCATTATGTGAAATTTTTGGCAGAGTTGGATTTGCTGGTGAAGTATTTAATTGCTCAGCTCCAGATACCGGGAACATGGAAGTTATTGATAAATACGGTAATGAAGAACAAAAAGAAAAATGGTTAAAGCCACTTCTTGCTGGAGAAATGCGCTCTGCATATCTTATGACTGAACCAGATGTAGCTTCTTCAGATGCTACGAATATCTCAACAACAATAGAAAAAGATGGCGATGAATACGTGATCAACGGAAGAAAGTGGTGGTCATCCGGTGTTATGGATCCTAGATGTAAAATCGCAATACTGATGGGCAAAACCAATCCAGAAGCTCCAAGACATCAACAGCAAAGTCAAATTTTAGTTCCACTGGATACTCCTGGAATTACAATAGTGCGTCACTTACCTGTTTTTGGTTTTGATGATGCGCCTCATGGTCATTCCGAGGTTCTTTTAGAGAATGTCAGAGTTCCAAAAGAAAATCTTTTCCTTGGTGAAGGGCGTGGTTTTGAAATTAGTCAAGGACGTCTTGGACCTGGTAGAATCCATCATTGTATGCGTGCAATTGGTGTAGCTGAAAGAACTCTTGCTAAAATGGCAAAAAGATTACTAACAAGAGAGACTTTTGGTAAAAAAATTGCTGAACATTCTGTTTGGGAAG
>Ga0209709_10000730_pt1 | contig 31009 bp, 32 predicted proteins | sample ArcticOcean_MG_C_2_FD_187435 | JGI IMG/M metagenome (GOLD analysis project Ga0209709, IMG submission 187435) | Marine microbial communities from western Arctic Ocean - ArcticOcean_MG_CB4_136 (SPAdes) (version 2) | ecosystem: Environmental > Aquatic > Marine > Oceanic | place: Arctic Ocean... | reverse complement strand
CTAAAACCTGGCATTATTAAAATTTTTTCTAAATCTGGAGAAGAGAATTACTATGTTGAAGATGGAATTGTCGAATTTAAAAATAATAATTTGTCAGTACTAACTAGTTCTATTTTTAATATCAAAGATATGGACAAAGATAAAGTTAACGAATTACTTAAGCAAGCAGAAGAACATTCAAAAAAAAGTGAAATTACAGATCAAAATAAATATTTAGTTGATCAAAAAATTGATGCATTAAAAACTCTTAATTAATAATTTCTTTTACTTTTTTTTTAACATCCTCATAGACGTGCAATTTAAAGTCTACAACTAGGTCGGTTATATTTTCAAGATTAATCCATTTCCATTCCAAAAATTCAGGATTTTTTGTTTTAATATTAATTTCATTATCTGTTCCTAAAAATTTCATTAAGAACCATTTTTGCTGTTGTCCTTTAAATTTACCTTTCCAAATAATTCCTAGCAATCGTGCTGGTAGCTTATAAGTGATTAATCCTTCTAGTTCTTTAATTAGTTCAACATTTTCAATACTAGTTTCTTCTTTTAATTCTCTATAAGCTGCATCAATATAACTCTCACCAGCATCAACTCCACCTTGTGGCATTTGCCAAAAATTTTTTGGATTATCTATTCTTTTTGCAACAAAGACCTTGTTATCTTTATTTAAAACAACAATTCCTACTCCACTCCTTAATGGCAAATTTTCATATTTATCTTTCATGATTACCCGTTGAAAAGTTTTAAAGCAAAGTTAAGTTGATTATCTGTTTTGGTATTTTTTTTAAAATTTTCTGATTTTTCTACAACTTCAATATCTGGTGTTACTCCAATCTTTGAAATGGATTGTCCGGATGGTAAATAATATTTTGATATAGTTAATCTAATAGCACCTTTATTTTTTAATGGAATTATAGATTGCACAGATCCTTTTCCATAACTATTTTCACCCAGTATAATTGCTCTTTTGTGATCTTTTAAAGCACCCGCAACTATTTCAGAAGCTGAGGCAGAGCCATAATTAATTAAAATAATTAATGCCTTTCCATCTATGACGTCACCTTTTTTTGCAAACCATTTTCTATTTTCAGAACTTTTTCTACTTTTTGTAGATACTATTACACCATCATTTAAAAAATGGTCTGTAATTTTAATAGCCTGAGATAGCAAGCCTCCAGGATTATTTCTTAGGTCTAAAATATATCCTTTTAAATTTTCTTTTTTAAATTTATTTAAAGAATTTTTTATTTGTAAACTACTATTTTCATTAAAAGAGGTTAATTTAATGTAGCCAATATTGTTATCCAGTATCTCAGATCTTACAGATTTAATTTCAATAATCTTTCTTATTATATTAAATGTTAAAGCTTTTTTAGTGCCTATTCTTCTTATAGTAATTTCTATACTTGATCCCACTGGGCCACGCATAAGCTCAACAGCTTCTGTTAATGATTTACCCTGAACTTGAATTCCATTAATTTTTACAATGTAGTCACCAGCTTTGACTCCAGCTTTTTCTGCTGGTGTATCATCAATAGGTGTAATAACTTTTACAACTCCAGATTCCATTCCGACTTCAATGCCCAGCCCACCAAACTCTCCACGTGTTTCTGTTTGCATGCTATTAAACATTTCTGGAGACATGTAAGCAGAATAAGGATCTAAAGATTGCAACACACCATTTATAGCTGCATCCATTATTTTACTTTGGTTAACTTCATCAACGTATTCTTTATTTATTTCTTCTAATACTTCTCCAAATAAGTCTATTTTATCATAAATACTTTCATTTGCAGTTAGACTTTTGTTTACAAAAGAAAAAAAAATAAAGATTATAAATATTAATTTTTTCATATTAAGACTTTTTCTTTTGGAATAAGTTCAGACCATATTTTTTCTAGTTCATAAAATTTTCTTTTTTCAGGATTAAAGATATGTACAATTACATCCATTCCATCAACTAGCTTCCAATCATTGCTTTCTTTGCCTTCTATTTTGCAATTTTTAATTCCATTATTTTTAAATTTTTGTAATACTTGTTCTGATAAAGCCTGGATGTGTCTAGATGAGGTGCCGCTCGCAATAATCATATAATCGGCTATTGAGCTTTTATTTGCAAGGTTGATGCTTACTACATCTAAAGCCTTATTAGAGTCTAAGGTGCTTAAAATAATTTTTTTGAGGTCGGAAATTTTATCCATTAATTAATAAAATCTTATCAAATTTTTCTTAATTGAGAAGATGAAATATTGACTTTCTTGAAGTTAATAAAAACCAAATTTTTTTGGTTTAAGTGTTTAAATGTTATTGATTTAAGAGATTTTGATTTATATCCATATCTATCAAATACAAGAATATTACATTTTTGTGATAATAACCTCCATTTATGCCATTTATGAAAGTTAATTAAATTATCTGCACCCATTATAAAATTGATATCTAGGGATTTATTTTTTGACAAATGATTTATTAAGTCAATTGTTTTATTTGATTTAATTTTATCTTCATAAAATCTTATTTTAATAAACTTATTTGAATTGGCAAATTTTTTTGCAAATTTAATTCTTTGATTTAAACTTGTATTACTTTTATTTTTAAAGGGGTTTTTTTTAGTTATTGCCCAAATAATATATTTTAAATTGAATTTTTTTTTTGCTTTTTTTGAAATAGACAGGTGACCTTTATGAGCAGGATCAAAAGTACCACCCAAAATACCAATTTTTATTTTTTGAGGTTTCAATTTATTTCCGAGTTTGCCCGTTACTATCAATCTCATATTTGTACGAAATTAGCTGGTTCAAACCGACGGGACCTCTAGGAGGGAGAGTATTTGTAGAAATACCAATTTCTCCACCGAAGCCAAACTCACCACCATCTGCAAATTGTGTTGATGTATTATGCATTGCTATAGAACTTTTAACATTTTTTAAAAATTTTTTTGCAGTTTTTTTATTTTTGGTAATTATAGCATCTGTATGCATAGTACCATATTTATTAATATGGTTAATTGCCTCTTCAAGATTTTTAACACATTTTACGGAAACAATTGCCGACAAATATTCGGTAGACCAATTTTTTTCTTTTGCTGGATATATTTTACCTTTGTAATGTTTCTTTAAAAAATGATCCCCATAAATTTTACAATTATTATCCTCGAGCTTTTTTAAAATTGGATTACAAAATTTTTTAACAATTTTTTTGTGGAGTAAAATTGTTTCGGTAGCACCACAAATACTAGTATTTCTTAATTTAGCATTATAAATAATATTTGTAGCCATTTTTAATTCAGCATCTTTATCAATAAAAGTATGACAAAGACCTTCTAAATGTCCAATAATAGGTGCACATGAAAACTCCTGAACTCTTTTTACTAAATTTTTTCCACCACGAGGTATTATTACATCAATATAATCTTTCATTTTTGAAAGCATGTAGTCCACCATTTTTCTATCTTTAGAATCTATAAACTGAATAAAATTTTCATTAACCTTATTTTCTTTAAGAGCTTTTCGAAATAATTTAGCCAAAATTTTATTTGTATTAATAGCTTCTGACCCACCTTTCAAAATTACAGCATTACCAGATTTAAAACATAAACAAGCAACATCTGATGTAACATTAGGCCTACTCTCATAGATAACTCCAATAACCCCAATAGGTATTGAAACTCTGTTAATTTTTAATCCATTTGGCCTACTCCATTTTTCTAAAGTCTTATCAACAGGATCTTTTAGTTTAATAATTTTTTTTATTGTGTTTTTTATACCATTTAATTTTTTTTGATTAAAAATAAGTCTTTCAACCAGATTATCTTTCAAGTTTTTTTTCAAAGCAAAATTTATATCCTTTGCGTTTGCTTTAAGTATTGAGCTCTTTTCTTTATCTATTAATAAGGCGTATTTTTTAAGAATTTTATTCTTTATTTTAGTATTAATTTTTTCAAGAGATGCTTTTCTAGCATTCTTTCCAATTAAATTCATATATTGACTCATTTTAAACTTCTACCATATCATCTTTATGTATAACCTCAGATTTCGCAACATATCCTAATAATTTTTCAATTTCCCTAGAATGATGACCCATAATTTTTAGTATTTCATCAGAAGAGAACGAGCTTAAGCCCCTAGCACACTCATAATTTTCTTTATCTAAAACTTTTATGTGATCACCTTTTTTAAATTTACCAGAAACTTTTTTAATTCCAGCTGCCAATAAGCTTTTGCCATTTGAAAGTGCTTGTTTTGCTCCATCATCAATAATAAGCTTTCCCCTAGGTGAGATAGAGCTAATTATCCATTTTTTTCTGGCATCTAATTTAGAAATTTTAGGCAAAAACCATGTGCAGTTATTTTTATCTATTATTTTTTTGATTGGCCTAATTAATAAACCATTTGCTATAGCCATTTGGCATCCTGATAATTGACAAATTTTTGCAGCATCAATTTTAGTTTTCATTCCTCCAGTTCCATGTTGGCTAATACTTTTTGTTGCAATTTTTTCTATGTTTTTATCTATATTTTTTATCTCCTTTAATAATTTAGCATTTTTATAAATTTTTGGATTTTGAGTGTAAAGACCATCAACATCAGAAAGGAGTATTAGCGCATCAGCACCAGATATTTGTGCAACTCTAGAAGCCAATCTGTCATTATCGCCATATTTAATTTCTGAGGTTGCTATGCTGTCATTTTCATTAATAATTGGCACAAAACCTAACTGAAATAAATTGTCAAAAGTTCTTTTAGCATTAAGAGCTCTTCTTCTTTGCTCTGTGTCTTCTAATGTAAGTAAAATTTGAGATATATTAACTTTTGATTTAACAAAAGTTTTGGAAAATAAGTTCATAAGTTCAATTTGTCCGATTGAAGCCACAGCCTGGCTTTTATCAAGTTTAAGATTTTTTTTGTTTAAATTTAATTTTTTGCAACCCATTGCTATTGCTCCTGAACTGACAATAATAACTTTTTTATTTTGTTTTATTAATTCTTGAATATCTTTGGCAAATTCAGAAAGCCATTTTTTTCTAATTTTTTTATTATCATCAATTAACAAAGATGAGCCTATTTTAATTACAATTATTTTTGATTCTTTAAGATACATATGAAAGTAGTTTAGCTTTAATTTTTGATACAGAGTTTTTATCTAGAGTTGAGAGCATTACTACTTCAGAATTTTTATTTTTAGAGAAATTTTTCATAATTTTTTTTACATCACTCTCATCTAATAAATCAGTTTTATTTAATACAATAATCTCTTTTTTATTAAGAAGTTCTTTACTATAGCTCCCTAGTTCATTTTTAACTTGCTGGTATGTATTTTCAAGGTCTTCATTAGTAATATCAATTAAATGCATTAAAGTTTTACATCTTTCTATATGTTTTAAGAATTGAATTCCGAGACCAACACCCTCATGTGCACCTTCAACTAATCCAGGTATATCAGCTAGGGTTATTTCTTTATCATCATAACTTGCAACTCCGAGATTAGGATTTAAAGTTGTAAATTTATAATTTGCTATTTTTGGTGTTGCATTTGTAATCGCAGCTAACAAACTTGATTTTCCTGCATTAGGTAAACCCACAATACCAACGTCAGCAATTGTTTTTAGCTGAAGCCAAATCGTATACTCTTCCCCTATGGCACCTTTGGTAAATTTTTTTGGAGCTCTATTAGTTGAGCTTTTAAATCTAGTATTACCAAGTCCACATTTTCCCCCATTGGCAACAACAAACTCTTCACCTTCTTTTTTAAAGTCATATATTAGTGTTTTATTATCTTCTTCAAAAACTTGAGTGCCAATTGGAACTTTTAAAAATAAATCTTTCCCCCCATGACCAGTGCGATTTTGACCTGACCCATTTTCACCTCTTTCTGCTTTATGGTGCTGTTGAAATCTATAATCAATAAGTGTGTTTAGGTTTCTTTCTGATCTTAAAATTACAGATCCACCTTTGCCCCCATCACCACCATCTGGTCCACCATATTCAATAAATTTTTCTCTTCGAAAACTAGGTGAGCCATTTCCACCATTACCAGCTTTAATATAAATTTTTACTTGATCTAGAAACTTCATGATACAACCTTAGTTTTTAGTTGTACTACTAATTGGGTTTTACTGAAACGAATGTTCTGTCAGATTTTGTTTTTTTAAATACTACTTTTCCTTTAATAATAGAAAAAATTGAATGATCTTTTCCCATACCCACGTTTTCACCAGGAAAAATTTTTGTTCCTCTTTGTCTAACGATTATATTTCCGGGTATTACTGCTTCACCACCGTACTTTTTAACGCCAAGTCTACGACCAGCACTATCTCGTCCGTTTCTTGATGATCCACCTGCTTTTTTTGTTGCCATAATTTATCTGTTTTATTTGCTTACTTTTTTTTCTTCTTTTTTTTCAATTTTTTTAACTGGTTTTGTCATTTTTTCTGCTTCAGATAAAATTTTGCCATCTTTTGAAAAAATTTTACTAATTCTTATTAATGAATATTGTTGTCTATGACCATTTTTTCTTCTTGAGTTTTGTCTTCTTCTTTTTTTGAAAATTAATACTGTTCTATTTTTACCATTTTCAACCAAATCAGCCACAACTTTAGCACCAACAACCATTGGAGACCCAACTTCAATAGTTTTATCGTCCCCATAAGCCAAGATTTCTTTAAATTCTATTTTAGAATCAGGTTTAGATTCATTTAATCTTTCAATTTTTAGAATTTCACCAGCCTTTACTTTGTACTGTTTTCCACCTGTTTGTATTATTGCGTACGACATTGTTTAATCTAGTTTTTATAATCAGCAATATAGTTCTGGGCCTATTATAGTCAAGTTGAATAACTTAAAAATTATCCTTTAAATCTCTTAATTTTGAAAAAGTTTTAACATTTTCTGACCTAAGGAAGATATTACACTGCAATTCTTCTTTAATTGTTGAAGGAATAGTGGGTACGTTATTTTGTAATTTTTTCTTTATTTCTATTATTTTATTTTTGAGATTTTCATTGTTTTGGTCATACTTTAAGCAGAATTTTGAATTATTAAATGTATATTCATGACCACAAAAAATACTTGTATCTAGAGGAAGCTCTTTTATTTTTTTTAAAGATTCATACATTTGAGAGTATGTCCCTTCAAATATTCTCCCACAACCTAATGAAAATAAAGTATCTCCAGTAAAAACTGATTTATTATTATAAAAATGAAAACATATATGTCCAAGTGTATGTCCTGGTATATGAATTATCTTGGATTCAAAATCTTCATATTTCCAAATTTCTTGATCATTGACAATGATATCTATTTCAGGAATTTTGTCTTTATCTCCTCTGAAGCCAACAACCTTTGCTCCATATTTTTCTTTTAATTTTTTATTGCCTCCTACATGGTCATAGTGATGATGGGTATTTAATATAAATTTTAAATCAATTTTATTATCATTTAAATATTTAATAATAGGGTTAGATTCACCGGGATCTATTACACAAGCAATATTTTTTTTTTCATCAATTATTAAATATGAATAATTATCTTGCAGACAAGGAATTATTTCAATTTTCATTTATTTTTCTAACAAAAATATTCCCAATACTGCTGTTAAGTTTTTTAATTCTATATTAGTATTGGTTATTTTTGATGACCTCAGATTTTGCAGTGCAATTGATTTATATAAATTTATTTTTCTATCTTTACAAAAGTTAAAAAAATCCTTAATAGTGCACATATGTAAGTTTGGAGTATTGTACCATTCATCTGGTAAAGTTCTGGTGATAGGCATAGTTCCTTTAGTTAGCAGGTGTAACCTAACCTTCCAATAACCAAAATTAGGTATAGTAACTATTGCTTTTTTTCCAACTCTTAGCAACTCAGATATGACTTTTTCAGGGTTAAGAAACGCTTGTAGTGTTTGACTCAAAATTACAAAATCAAAAGACTCATCGGGAAATTGACCAAGATCTTTCTCAGCATCTCCTTCAATTACGGTTAAACCTTTTCCAATACATTTTTGAACTTTATTTTTTGATAATTCAATTCCTCTAATATTTGTTTTTTTATTATTTTTTAAAAATTCCATTAACGTACCATCACCACAACCAACATCTAAAATTTTTGTGTTTTTTTCTATTAAGTTTGCAATTATTTGAAATTCTTGTTTCATTGTTAGTTTTTTAAATATGAAGTGTTAATATAGTCTTTTAATGTATCCAAAAAATCAGGAATATTTAATAGAAAAGAGTCGTGTCCTTTATCTGATTCAATTTCAACAAATCCGACATCTGCACCTATTGCATTTAAGGCTATAACAATTTCTTTGTTTTCAGAAGTTGGATAAAGCCAATCTGAAGTAAATGATATAATAAGAAATTTAGTTTTAGTTTTAGCAAATGCTTTGGATAAATTTCCACCATATTCTTTAATTAAATCAAAATAATCCATTGCCCTTGTAATGTATAGATAGCTATTGGCATCAAACCTATCTACAAAAACAGATCCTTGATGTCTTAGATAACTTTCTATTTGAAAATCTGCATCAAAACTAAACTTTAAGTCATCTCTTTCTTGTAATTTTCTTCCAAATTTTTCTTGTAAGCCAATTTTAGATAAATAAGTTATGTGAGCTGCCATTCTAGCAACTGATAATCCTTTGTCAGGATTCTTATTCTGGTTTGAATAGTCCCCACCCGTCCAATTTGCATCAGCCATAATTGACTGTCTTCCAAGTTCATTAAAAGCAATATTTTGTGCTGAATGACTTGAAGTACAAGCGATCGGTATTGCAACCTTAACTTTATTAGGAAAATTACTTACAAACTGAAGAACTTGCATTCCACCCATTGATCCACCCATAACAGCAAATAATTTATCAATTTTAAAAAAGTCTAAAAGATTGTACTGTGCATTCACTATATCATTTATTGTGATGACCGGAAAATTAGTACCGTAAACTTTATTTGTTTCAGAATTAATGTTGCTAGGACCAAAAGAACCCATACATCCTCCAATTACATTTGCACAAAGGACAAAATATTTATTTGTATCTATGGCTTTACCTGAGCCCACAGCATAAGACCACCAACCATCTTTTTTGGTTATCGGATTTATTCCAGAAACAAATTGATCTCCAGTCAAAGCATGAAAAATTAAAATAGCATTATCTTTATTTTTATTAAGAGCACCATAAGTTTCGTATGCGAGTGGAAAATTATTAATAGTTTGACCACAATCTAATTTTAATGGCTTGTCAATTATTAAACTTTTGATGTTCACATTTTTATTCATAAATAATAGCTTGATTTGAATTGTACGAAAAAAAACATATTTAGTGGGTTTTTTTAAGCGCCCGCAATTTAGTTAAATCAACGCATATTTTTTGTACTAGATAGTATTTCTTATGTCAATTTTTTAAAAAAATGACTTATTCTGTATGAAAATTTAATATTTTATTTATAAGATTAATAAAATGACAGTTCCAAAGTTTAAAAAATTTAGAATAGAAGCCTATAAACCAGGAAAAACTAATATAGGTAAAATAAAAAATGTCATTAAATTATCAGCCAATGAGTCAGCGTTAGGTGTTAGCCGAAATGTAAAGAAAGTTTTAAACAATAAAAATTTAATTTTGTCAAAATATCCAGATAGCAAAGCACAAGTTTTAAGACAAGAAATTTCAAATAAATTTAATTGTGATTTTAATAAGATTATTTGTGGGGCAGGATCTGATGAGATTATCCAGATGATTTGTCAGTTATATTTAAAACCATTAGATGAAGTGGTTGTTCCACAATATAGCTTTTTAATGTATAGAATTTATGCACAAATTGTCGGAGCAAAGGTTATTTTTTCTAAAGAAAAAAACTTTAAAATTTCAGTATCAGAAATAATAAAAAAAGTTACAAAAAAAACAAAAATAGTTTTTATTGCAAACCCAAATAATCCAACTGGCACTTATTTAAATAAGTTAGAACTGTTAGAATTAAGGAAAAAATTAAAAAAAAATATTTTATTAGTTCTCGATGATGCGTATTTTGAGTATATGAAAAACAAAGATTATCAATCAGGTTTAGATCTATTTAAAAATAAAGATAATGTAATTGCGATAAGAACATTTTCTAAAATTTATGGATTAGCTTCTTTAAGAGTTGGCTGGGGTTACGCTTCGAGAAAAATTATTAACGCAATGAATATGATTAAACCACCATTTAATGTAAATCAATCAGCACAAATCGCAGCAACAGAAGCTTTAAAAGATAAAAATTTTATTATTAGGTCAGTTAATCATAATGCTATTGCTGCAAATAAAGTTAAAAAATTTTTAGAAAAAGTGGGCATCTTTTCAAATGAAGTAACCGCTAATTTTTTATTATTAAATTTTGATAAATGTAAATTTTCAGCTAATTATGTTTTTAAAAAGTTACAATTAAAAAGAATTATTTTAAGATCTACAGAAGATGGATATAATATTAAAAACAAGTTAAGGCTTACGATTGGATCCAATAAGGAGAATGCAAAATTTATAAAAGCAATTAAGATTATATTTAATTAATTATGAAAAATGTTTTAATTATAGGGTGTGGTTTAATTGGGTCTTCAATACTAAGATCAATAGCTTATAAAAAAATAGCAAAAAAAATATTTGTTTATGAAAAATCTAAATCAAATTTTTTAAAGATTAAAAAACTAAAATTGCCATGTGAAATAACAGGTGATTTCAAAAAAATTATTCCAAATTTAGATTTGATAATATTTTGTACTCCGTTAGGTGAGTATGAAAAAATAATTTTAAAAATAAATAAATACTTATTACCCAAAACTATCATTACAGATGTTGGATCATCCAAAGAAAAATCTATTGAGCTAATTAGAAAAAAATTAAAAAAAGGAATTTCTTGGACGTCTAGTCATCCTATCGCAGGATCAGAAGTTAGCGGTCCAGAACATGGAGCAAAAGATTTGTTTTTTAATAAATGGTGTGTATTGATAAAAGAAAAAAATACCAACAGGAAACACCTTGAAGTGTTGAGCAAGTTTTGGAAAAAAATTGGTTCTAGAGTAGTGATTATGGACTCAAAAAAACATGACACAATTTTTTCAATGACAAGTCATTTACCTCACTTAATTGCATACAATTTAGTTAAGACAGCAACAGATTTTGAAAAACAACAAAGGTACGAATTGATTAAGTTTAGTGCCGGTGGTTTGAGAGATTTTTCAAGAATTGCTGCGTCTAATGAAATTATGTGGAGGGATATATTTTTTAATAATCAAAAAAATATTTCAAAAACTATAGACCTGTTTATTAAAAATCTACGTTCATTTAAAAGAGATATTCAATCTAAAAATAATAAATCCATTATTAAGAAATTAATTGATACAAAAAAAGTTAGAAAAAAAATAATTAAATTGAAGCAAGATACTGACAAACCTGATTTTGGTAGAGGTTAAAAATTTATAGAGGATATTTTTTTTACCATTAGTTTTGTTGTTTTTTTAATTATCTCTAATGTCTTATTAATTGGCATAATTATCACTTTTTTCTTAGGGCCATATGCGTGAATTAATTTTTTGGTATCAACACAAATGGCAACATGACCTTTCCAAAATATAATATCACCCTTTTTAAACTTTTTATTCTCGATATTACTCTTTGAATATTTTACTTGGTTATTTGTATCCCTGGGATAAAATTTATTATTATAATAATATAATAATTGTAAAATAGCTGAGCAATCTATTCCTTTATAAGTTTTACCACCCCAGACATATTTGGTTTTTAAAAATAATTTTAATACCTTTAAATAGTCTTTTTCTATATGATCAATTTTCTTGATATCTATTTTTTTAATCCATTTATTTTTATCAAATTCTATAAATTTTTTATTTTTTTGGATTATTGAAATTTTTGATGCAAAAGGTAAAAAATATTTTGTTTTATTATTTGGCTTATTAAAAATATTAGCTTTTAGGACAAATACTTTATGTGTAGGCTTATGACTATTTGTAAAATTCTTGTTCTTTATATAGCCAATATAATTATCGAATGATGTTTTTACTTTTAACCAATTTTTGTTTTTTAGTAAAATTTTAAATTTTTCACCATATAGAATTTGAGAGGTAATCTCGGAAGCTGCAGAAGGACTCTTGTGAATATTAGAGTGTGATTTTTTATAAAAATAGTTATTTTTCACGAAGTTTAATTTTATCTTTGATTAACCATAAGCAAATCAAAGATGGTATTACCATAATGGCTGTTAATATGAAAAATATTCCCCAGTCTCCATTTAACCAATCTACCAAAGCGCCAGATGATGATGCAAGTGTAGTTCTTCCTGCAGTTCCTATTGAAGCAAGTAATGCATATTGAGTTGCGGTATAGGTTCTATCCACCAGTAAAGAAATAAAGGCCACAAATGCAACTGTTGCAAAAGCAGCCGCAATATCGTCAAATATAACTGCTGTAGCAAATAATAATTCAGACTTATCGCTCCATGCTACAATGGTAAATAATAAGTTCGTTGCGGCCATTAATATTCCTGCAATAAACATTGCTTTTATAACTCCAGATCTAATTACAAAAAGACCACCCAATAATGTAAATATAACTGTAGTTATCCACCCTAAAGTTTTTGAGTAAATAGCAATATCACCTTTGGAGAATCCTATTTCCTTATAAAAAACTAAGGACATACGACCTAAAAATGCTTCACCTATCTTAAATAAAAAAATAAATCCTAAAATACCAACAGCGATAGAAAATCCATTTTTTTTAAAAAAACTTATTACAGGCCCACCTAAGGTTCCGCTTATCCAGGCAATTAGTTTGGCTGTGATGTTTTGTGAACCAAGTTTATTCTCTATTAATTTTTCAGTTTCTTTCTGTTTTTTTTCTCTATCGGTAGTAAGTGGTTCGTGAACAAACATTAAGCCTATATTCATTAAAATTACCACAACTCCTAAAATTAAAAATGTGATTTGCCAATAATTACTCATACCAATATTTTCTAAGTATTGAGCTGTGAATAAAGCTATTACACCACCTAATTTATATCCACTCCACCACCCAACAACCGCCATCGCAGCGCCAGCGGCCATTGATTTACTTTCGTTTTCACCTATTTGTTCAATTCTTAAGGCATCGACAGTAATATCCTGTGTAGCTGAAGCTATGGCAATAATTAAACCAACTGTAATTAGCAGTGCTAAATCTTCTGTTGGATTAATAAAACTCCAAGTAAAAAGACAAATTAAAATAGTAATTTGCATTAAAACTATCCAGCCTCTTCTATGTCCAAGTTTTTTTGTTAGGTAAGGTATTTGAAGCCTATCAATAAGAGGTGCCCATAAATAGTTAAAAGCGTAAACTCCAAATATTAAACCAGCCCAACCAATTGTTGCTCTACTTAAACCCTCTTCTTTGAGCCACAAACTCAAGCTGCTTCCAATTAATACCCATGGAAAACCAGAGATAGCTCCTAGCAATAATATTCTAAGCATTCTTCTGTCAAAGTAGACTGAAAAAGTTTCTGAAAGCGATTGTTTTTTAATTTCAATCATAATTAATTTCTCCAAAAAGAAGGTAGAAATAAAACTAATACAGCAAATAACTCAAGTCTACCTAAAATCATCCCTAAACTCAAAATCCATTTAGAAATATCGGGTAATTGTGAAAAATTACCATTAGGCCCTATTACTGAACCCAAACCTGGACCAACATTTGAGATTGAAGTTGCTGCTCCAGAAATTGCAGTAATAAAGTCTAAACCACTTAATGATAATAAAGTAGTTATTAAAAAAAATATAATTATATAAAGATAAATAAATGAAATAATTGATGCCATAAATTTATCATCAACATTATTATTATCATATTTAATAATAAAAATTCCCCTGGGATAAATAATTTTTTTTAATTGATTAAATAAAAAAAGATATAGAATTTGTATTCTAAAAATTTTGATGCCACATGCAGTAGATCCAGCACATCCACCAATAAACATTAGAATAAGAAAAAAAACTAAAGAAAAACTTCCCCAGCTATCAAACTCTTTAGTGACATATCCCGTTCCGGTTAAAACAGAAATAACATTAAATGATATATCTATTAAGCTAATTTCAGAGGAATTTTTTTTTATGATTAACAAGTAAAGTAAAAGTATAAGTATTGAAAAAATTATTATTCGTATAAAACTTTTAATTTGAGAATCTGAAGTAAATATTTTTTTATTACCATTTAAAAATTTTATATAAGCTATAAAAGGTATACTACCTAGAATTATAAAAATCATAGCTGTTACCTCTATAGTGGTGCTATTAAAGTAGCCTATAGACTCATTGTAGTTAGAAAAGCCACCGGTTGCTATTGTTGTCATTGAGTGAGTAAAACTATCAAAAAAACTCATCCCAAAAATTTTGTATGAACTGGCACATAGCAATGTCAAACCAGAGTAAATCAAGACTAACCTTAAGGCAATTTCTTTTGATTTAGGTAGTATTTTTTCAGAAGAATCATTACTAGAAATTTTAAATAATTTCATACCACCCACGTTCATTATTGGCATCAATGTAATTGCCATTACAATAATACCAATTCCTCCAAGCCATTGAAGTATTGCTCTCCAAAGAAGAATAGATTTTGGAGTCTCATTTAAATTAGTAATTATTGTTGATCCAGTCGTTGTTATTCCCGACATGCTCTCAAAAAATGAATCTGTTATTGTTAAATTAAGACTGGAAAAAATAAAAGGCAAGGATCCAAATATTGCAATACTCAACCATGCAAGTGCAGTTAGTAGGAATGCTTGTTGTAAATTTAATTTTTTATCATGATTCAAGTTTGATAAAAAAAATAAAACACCAAATATTATTGTTATTATGCCCGCACCAAAGAAAGAAGAGTCTAGCTCTTTAAATATGATTTGAGCAATAATGGGTATAGACATGGAAATTCCAAGAATAATTTGTAGAATTCCTAATGTAAAAAAAACAGTTTTATAATTAGACATTTTGAAAGAACACTATTTTATGGTAAATAAATTTCAACTCTATAAGAATTAATAAAAACGCCAAATATAAGATATTTTGCTATTATAAATTGTGATTGAAAAAATAAATTTAGATAAAACGAATGCCTGGCCCTTTGTTGAAGCAAAAAAACTTTTGCGAGAAAGAAAAAGTTTTATTGAAAAAAAAGGAAAGATAATTTTGCAAACAGGATATGGCCCAAGTGGTCTTCCTCACTTAGGCACTTTTGGTGAAGTCGCAAGAACTTCAATGATAGTTAATGCATTAAATCAAATAACAGATTTACCAAAAGAAATTATTACATTTTCAGATGATATGGACGGCCTAAGAAAAGTACCAGAAAATGTACCAAATCAAGATCTTTTAAATAAAAATTTACACAAACCATTAACACAAGTCCCAGATCCTTTTAAAAAATATGGAAGCTTTGGCGAACACAATAATGAGATGTTAAAAATTTTTTTAGACAAATTTAAATTTAAATATAATTTTAAAAGTTCAACAAAACTCTATAAAACTGGATTTTTTAATTCAACATTACAAATAATTCTTGAGAATTATCAAGGTATAATGGATATAATTATTCCAACATTAGGAAAAGAGAGACAAAAAACTTATAGTCCATTTTTACCTATTTGCCCTGAAACTGGAGTTGTTTTGGAAATACCGGTACTTGAAATTCAGAAAAATAAATCACAAATAATATTTGATAATAATGGTAAAAAAATGAAAGTAGGTATTTTTGATGGAAACTGCAAATTACAATGGAAAGTAGATTGGGCAATGAGGTGGTATGCTTTTGATATAGATTTTGAAATGTATGGAAAAGATTTAATTGAAAGTGCAATTTTATCTACAAAAATAATTAAATTACTAGGCAAAAGTAATCCTTCGGGTTTTGCGTATGAACTTTTTTTAGACGAAAAAGGTGAAAAAATTTCCAAATCAAAAGGAAATGGAATCACCATTGATCAATGGTTAAAATATGCTTCACCAGAAAGTCTATCATTATATATGTACCAAAATCCCAAAAGAGCAAAAAAACTTTATAATGAAATTGTTCCAAAAGCTGTAGATGAATATTTGGATTATATAGAAAAAGCAAAGTCACAAAACGAATTGCAGCTATTAATGAATCCTGTTTGGCATGTACATAATGGAGAAACACCTAAAGAGGAAATTATAATGACTTTTTCAATGCTATTAAACTTGGTAGAAGCAAGTAATGCAAATAATAAAGAGCTTTTGTGGAAATTTGTTAAAAAATATAAAAAAGATATTTCAGAAAAAAATTATCCAATTTTCGATAATTTAATTAGTTATGCAATTAGGTATTTTAATGACGTAATTAAATTAAAAAAAAAATACAAAAAACCTAATGATGAAGAAAAAAATGCTCTTAAAGCTTTAGTTAAAACACTAGAGAGCTGTAAGGATGAGATGAACCCAGAGGAAATCCAAACATTAATTTATTCAACTGGTAAGGATAATGGTTATGAGGAAAACCTAAGAGATTGGTTCAAGCTAATTTATGAGGTAGTCTTTGGAGATGAGAATGGCCCAAGAATGGGTTTTTTTATAAGTTTTTTTGGAGTTAATGAAACAAAGCAACTGATAAATGATAAGATAAAATAATGTTTTCAAAATTCAGATCTTTAATTTTTAAAATTGATCCTGAAATAGCTCACACTTTAGCAATTAAATCTTTAAAGTTAAATCTTGCTAGAAATATTTTTGATGAAAATAAAGATGATCCAATGTTTAAATCAACTTTATTTAATAAAATAATAGATAATCCAATTGGTATTGCTGCTGGCTTTGATAAAAATGCTGAAGTTTATAATCCATTATTTAAGCTTGGATTTGGATTTGTTGAAGTTGGGACAATTACACCCCTTAAGCAGTACGGCAATCTAAAACCAAGAGTGTTTAGATTGGTAGAAGATCAAGCCCTGATAAATAGGCTTGGATTTAATAATTTAGGTTCAGAAAATGTTAGTTCTAGAATTAGAGCTAAATCACCAGAGGGATTATTGGGAATAAATATTGGACCAAACAAAGATACAAAAGATAGATTAAGTGATTATTTAATTGGCGTTAGAACCTTTCATGATATTGCAGATTATATAACAGTAAATATATCATCACCAAATACAGAAAATTTAAGAAATTTTCATGATGAGATAAAATTTGATGAGTTAATGAACTCAATAAAAAAAGAAAAAAATAAATTAAAATCTAAAATACCAATAGTTGTTAAAATTTCACCAGATATTTTAGATAATCAAATTAACAAAATTAGCGAAATATTATTAAAGTATAAAGTTAGTGCAATTATTATATCCAACACAACAGAGAGTAATCGTGAAAATTTAAAAAATATATTAAAACATCAAAAGGGTGGTCTTTCAGGTAAACCACTTGAAAACAAAGCAAATAAATTAATTGCTAAATTTTATAGTTTATTAAAAGGTAAAATTGAAATTATTGGTGTAGGTGGTGTTGACTCTGGAAAAAGTGCATATGAAAAATTTTTAGCTGGAGCAAGCTATGTGCAGCTATATACGGGGATGGTTTTTCAAGGGCCAAATATTGTTGGAAAAATAAAAAAAGAGCTTAAGGAATTATTAATAAGTGATGGTGTTATGAACTTTAGAGAAATAATAGGAAAGAAAAATAATTAATTATCCCTAATAAACTTGACGAGATCTGCATCACCTCTTATATAGTCATTAAATATTATGTCTAAAAAATGCGAATTAACTGGAAAAAATCCTCTTAAAGGTCACAATGTTAGTCATGCTAACAATAAGACTAAAAGAAGGTTTTTGCCAAATTTAAAAAAAGTAAAATTTACAAGTGAACTTTTAAAAAGAAGTTTAAAACTTAAAGTTTCCAATGCGGCGGTGCGATCAGTTGATAAAAAAGGATCTTTTGATATTTTTTTGAAAACAGTAAAAAATAAGAATCTTTCACCAAGACTAAAAAAGATGAAAAAAAGTTTACTAATTAAATCTCCATTTATAAAAGCGCCAGTAAAAAAATCAGCCTAATGAAAAGACTCTTTTTAGCTCTCTCATTTTTAATGGGAGTAGTTGTATTAGCGTCAAACTATTTAGTTCAGTTTCCAATTGAACATTATGGATTAGAAGAAATTTTAACCTATGGTGCATTCAGTTATCCAATTGCATTTTTAATTACTGATTTAGCTAATAGATCATATGGTAAAGTAGTTGCCAGAAGAATTGTATATGTTGGCTTTGTTACAGGCATTGTGTTTACACTTTTTTTTTCAATAAACTTTACAGATTTAATTTCAGTAAGAATTGCCATTGGATCAGGTACTGCATTTATGGTTGCACAATTATTAGATGTACAAATCTTTGATCAATTAAGAAAAAAGAAATGGTTTATAGCACCTCTAACATCATCATTTATTGGGTCTACAGTTGACACTTTTTTATTCTTTTCAATATCTTTTTATGCAACGGGAATACCTTGGGTTACTTTATCTTTGGGAGATTTAGCAGTCAAAATATTTGTGGCCTTAGCAATGTTAATACCTTTTAGATTATTATTAGGCACTCTTAAAGTTGTGAAAACTTAATATAAAAATTTATAAGATAAAATTTTATAAGCTAACTTTGCTACCAAAAAATTATAAGAATTAAACCCCTTAATTGGAGATAGTTCATTTATATCAGCTCCAACAATATTAGAATTTTTAGCGGCGATCCTTATAATATTTAAAGTCTCATCCCACAATAACCCTCCAGGTTCGGGAGTTCCTGTTGCAGGCATAATGCTAGAGTCTAATCCATCAACATCAAAAGTGAGATAAACAGTTTTATTTTTTATCATTTGTTTAAATTTTTTTAAGTTCCACTTAGCTTTATCTTTAGCCCAAAAAATATTAATTCTAGAAGAGTTTTTTTTTAAATAAGGGATTTCGCTTTCTGAAATATTTCTTATCCCAAAAGAAATTATTGATACATTTTTATGATCTAGGCATCTTCTAATAGCAGAAGCATGAGAGAATTTTTCACCATTATAACTTTCTCGCAAGTCAGCGTGTGCATCAAAATGTAATAAGCATAGTTTTTTATGTTTTTTAACAAATGGTGCAATGCAGCCGGGAGTAATAGAATGTTCGCCACCAAAAGTGAATGGAAAAAGTTTTTTATTTAAAATTTCCTCATTAATATCTGCTATCTTTTTTAGAGCTTTTTTAATATCTTTGTCAATTTTGAATGGTTTTAATGTTTTAATTCCTATTTTTTTATAAGGCTCACAATATAATTCTTCATCATATAATTCTACCTGATGTGAGGCTTTAATAATTTCTTTAGGACCATTTCTGGTACCCCCTCCATAGCTAACAGTTTTTTCTAAGCCAAATGGAATAACAACTACTTTTTCTTTAATATTTACATTATTATCAATTCCTAGAAATCCATTTTTATTAGAAAGATATTTCAATTTTTATCCAAATATTTTTGAGAAATTTTTTCTAGTTCTTTTTTTCCAGTCACCTTTGTGATAGGCATCACTTGCAATTAAAGGCAAAACACTAGTTGCTTCTGCAAAAACCATTTGCTCTTTTGTTACATTCACCTTACCCCAAGAGCTTGCTTCTTTCAGTGTAGAGCTACTACAAGCACCATCTCTAGAATCTGCAACAGTAATTTGGACGGCATATTTATGCATTTCAACATCATTACCTAAAAGTTCAGCACAAATAACAGTATCTTGAACAAAATTTTTAGGAACTCCTCCACCAATCATAAATAAGCCAGATCCTTTTGATTGTATTTTTATTTCAGTTAGTTCACGGAATTCTCTAATAGAATCTATGGTTATGTGATTCTTAGGATTTTTTTCTTGGTGAATAACCAAACCAAAGCCCGCACTTGAATCTGTAAAAGCAGGGCAAAATATTGGAACATTATTATCATACGCAGTTTCAATTAATGAGTCTTTTTTCTTAGAATTTTTTTTTAAATATTTTCCCATTTCATAAATAAATTCCCTAGAAGTATAACTTCTTGGTTCTAAAGTATCTGCAATCTCACATATTTTCTTATCACACTCCTGTAACTCATCTTCATCAATGTAAGTGTCGTAGATTCTATCAATATAGTTTTTTCTTAATTCGGTATCATCTTGAAATTGTGAACCTTGATAATGCTTGAAACCTAAAGCTTCAAAAAAATCCATGTCTACTATAGATGCTCCAGTAGCAATAATTGCATCTACCATATTGTATTTAACTAAGTCTTTATAAATATTCATACATCCAGCGGCCGATGTTGATCCAGCAAGAGTTAAAAAGATAGTGCAATCTCTATCTTTAATCATTTCATTAAATATATTTGCAGCATTTGCAGTTTCTCTTGAAACAAAAGACATTTTTTCCATTGAAGAAATAATTTTTCTGGAATCAAAAGATGTAATATCAATATGTTCAACTGGATTTTTTAAGAAGTCCTTCTTACTATTATGACCTAGTTTTTTATTTTCTGACATTAAGCAACTAATATAGTTTTATTGATGTCTTTACCATAAATTGTCATAATTGGATCATCCTCGACTTCATAGATTTCGTTTGAATAAAAACCATTAAATTGAGTTCTAAAAGTTAAGCCATATGCACCAAGCTGACCTAGCTCTATATAGTCATTTTCTTTAATATTATTTGGAAGCAAGAATGGACCTTTCATATAATCCATACTATCGCAAGTTGGGCCATAAAAATTAAATGCAGTTAATTTTTTAGAAATTATTTTTCCACCTTTAATTAAACGAGCTGGAAATACAATATTAGGAGTTCCAGCATCAAATAGCGTTCCATATGTTCCATCATTAATATACAGTTTTTGTTTTTTTCTTAAATTTATCCTAACAATTGTTGAGCCACTTTCTGCAACCATTGCTCTACCTGGTTCACACAAAATTTCTGGTAGTTTTTCTAATTTTAAATTTTTTAAACTTTTTTTTATTTCTTGAAAGTAATTATCCAACGATTGTGGAACTAGGTCAGGATAAATTGCCGGAAAACCACCACCAATATTAATGTAATCTGGTAAAATTTTTGTTCTTTTTATTATATTTCCTACTTCTGTTATTCCTTTAGCATATGAAATTGGATGCATACACTGAGATCCAACATGAAAACTTAGGCCTATTTTTTTTGCATATTGCTTAGTTAATCTCAATAAACCAGATGCTTCAGAAATTAATGCTCCAAATTTTTTTGATAGGTCTATTTCAGCATGCTCATTTGATACTGCCACTCTTACAAATAGTTCTAAATCTTTTGCATGATTTGTAGATTCTATAATTTTTATAAGCTCGTCTTTTGTATCTAGAGAATAGGTTTTTACATTATAGTTAAAGTAAGCTTGTTTTATACTTTCTCTACTTTTGACAGTATGCATATATGAACATTTTGCGTTAGGGCTTATTCTTCTTATATCTTCAATTTCCTTAATTGATGCTACATCAAAATTTTCAATTCCACTCTCTACTATTGTTTTTAACACCTTGGGATGTGGATTAGTTTTTACAGCATACAAAATTTTACCAGGAAATTTGTTTTGAAATGTTTTTGACGCAATATGTATCGATTTTTTTCTGATACAATAAACTGGTCTTTCAGGTTTTAATTGACTTATAAGTTCGTCAACAGTTTTAAATTTTTGCATTGCATATGCTCCCAAAAAAAATTTAATAAAAAAAGTTTTTTAATAAATAGTAAAAAAACTTTATATTTTCGAAGAATTAAGCCTTTAATTAATTAATGTAAAGCAAATAATACTTATTGAATTTGAGAAATTAATTACCATATGTAAGTTATGCCTGAACAAGTTTTACTCAAAAAATTAAGTGATTTCGAGGATAAATCATTATTGATTGTAGATGACGATAACCCTTTTCGAGAAAGATTGGCCAGAGCTATGGAAAAAAAAGGTTTTAACGTAACTCAAGCAGAAGGTGTAAAAAAGGGCATCAATAGTGTCAAATTAAAAAACCCAGCATTTGCAGTTGTTGACCTAAGGTTAAGTGATGGAAATGGGCTTGAGGTTGTGAAAGAAATCCAAAATTCAAATGGAAAAAGTAGAATTATTATGCTTACCGGTTATGGAAATATCCCAACAGCAGTGGCCGCTATAAAAGAGGGAGCAATAGACTATTTATCTAAACCAGCTGATGCAGATGATGTAGAAAAAGCACTTCTTGCAGACCCAAACACTAAAGCACAGCCACCAGAAAACCCGATGTCAGCTGATAGAGTTAAATGGGAGCATATTCACAGAGTTTTTGAGTTATGTAATAGAAACGTATCTGAAACTGCAAGACGACTGAAAATGCACAGAAGAACTCTACAAAGAATATTATCTAAAAGATCTCCTAGATAAATTTTCTAAAATTGATAATAATTTTTGTTAAAATTGTTAATAGAGCTATTTTAAATAGTTCTGCTAGTAAAAAAGGTGCTGCTCCTAATTCAAATATTGGTTTATCCCAACCAATTAAACTACCAAGCCATAACATACCAAGAATATAAATAGTAGAAACGGATAAGGTAAGTTTTATAAAAATTAAAAAAATGTTAGTTTTAAGATCAAAAAATCCAGCTAAGAATGTAGCGGTCAAAAATCCTATTAAATATCCCATAGTAGGGCCCATAAAATATACTAAACCAATCCCTTTTTCCGGAGAGTTTGAAAAAACTGGTATTCCAATTATGCCCTCAAAAAGATAAAGGCCTACAGTTGCTAATCCTATTTTATAACCAAAAGATATTCCAAAGAAAAGAACAACAAAAGTTTGCATGGTCATTGGAACAGGATAAAAAGGAATTTTCAATTTTGCTGATATTGTCAAGGCGACAGAGCCGAAAAAAATTATAATTAAAGACTTAAATAGTTTTTGATTATAAATTGATCTTGTAATTTCCATAGGAATTAATCTACTATTTATTTTAAAATTTATCTAGCTTTTTATTAAACGAAGGAAAATATCTTCTAAATCACCATCATCTGTAGACAAATCTTTAATTTGTATACCTTTTTTATTAATTAAATTTATTAATTTTTCAATATTAAACTTGCTTTTTTCATAAGATACAGAAATTTCATTTTCTATATTAGATATAATTTTTAAAGATTCTAAATCATCATCTTTAATATTAACCTTTTTGTCTGTTTTAATAGTTACTTTTTTTGTTTGAATTCTATCTAAGAGATTTTTAGTGCTATCTAAGGCAACAATATTTCCTTTATTAAGTATAGCTATTCGATCACACATTTCTTCAGCTTCTTCAAGATAATGAGTTGTTAAAATAATAGTTACACCTCGCTCATTAAGCAATCTTACATTTTTCCATAAGTTTTTTCTCAACTCAACATCAACACCAGCAGTTGGCTCATCTAAAAAAATTATTGGAGGCTGATGAACTAGTGCCTTGGCCATCAACAACCTTCTTTTCATTCCCCCGGAAAGACTTCTTGCATAGCTATCTGCCTGTTTTTCTAAAGACACTAATTTTAAGATTTCATCAGTTATTCTATCTTTTTTTTTGATACCATAAAGCCCTGCTTGCAATTCCAACAGTTTTCTTGGGCTAAAAAAAGGATCAAGATTAACTTCTTGGGGAACTATCCCAATAGAAGCCCTAACTTGTCTTGAATTTTTGTCTAAATCAAACCCCCATACATTTACTTCTCCAGAAGTTTTTACAACAGTTCCTGCTAGAATATTTATAAAAGTTGTTTTTCCAGCACCATTTGGGCCTAGTAGTCCAAAAATTTCTCCCTCTTTCACGTCTAAGTTTAAATTATTTAAGGCATGAGTAGCTAAAGCATCTTTGGTAGAGTAAATTTTTTTTAAGTTTTTAACAGAAAGTATATTTTTTTTATTCATGGACGTTAATACATTTACAATATTTAAATTAATTAAGATAACGTAATTTAAATGGATAAAATAAAAAAAACAGATCATTTTTATTTAATAGATGGCTCGGGGTATATTTTTAGAGCCTATTATGCGCTACCACCCCTAACCAGAAAGAGTGATGGCTTACCTGTGGGTGCTGTTAGTGGTTTTTGTAGCATGCTGTTTAAGCTATTAGAAGATTCAAAATCTAATGACAATTTACAAAAGCCGACACACTTTGCGGTAATCTTTGATGCAGCTAGAAAAACTTTTAGAAATGAAATTTATTCAGATTACAAAGCAAACCGATCTGAGGCACCAGATGATTTGGCCCCACAATTTAAATACATAAGAAAATCAGTTATTGCTTTTAATCTGCCATCAGTAGATCTCCCAAATTATGAAGCGGATGATTTATTGGCAACTTATGCAGAACAAATTTTAGCAAAAGGTGCCAAGGTAACAATAGTTTCTTCAGACAAAGATTTGATGCAACTTTATAAAAAAGATGTCCGGTTATTTGACCCAATGAAAAATAAATTTATAACATCAGAAGATATAGTAACTAAATTTGGGGTAGGTCCAGAAAAAGTAATTGATGTGCAGTCATTAGCAGGTGATAGTAGCGATAATGTACCAGGCGTGCCTGGTATAGGGGTTAAAACAGCAGCCGAATTGATAAACAAATATGGGACTTTAGAAAAATTATTAGATAATGCGCATGAGATAAAACAAAATAAAAGAAGAGAAACTCTTATAGAAAATAAGGATAAAGCAATAATTAGCAAAAAACTGGTAACATTGATGAAAGATGCTCCAGTTGAGAGAAAGATAGAAGAATTTAAATTAAAAGAAATTGATAAAGGTAAATTATATAAATTTCTAAGAGAGATGGAGTTTAATAGACTTCTCAGCTCTGTTATCTCAGTATATGGAGAACCTACATTAGAAGAAACTGCAATAGAAATAATACCTAAGCAAAAACAACAAAGCATAAATAAAAAAAATTACCATTTAATTACTAATGAAAAAGAATTAAATGAGTGGATTAATGAAGCAGAAGAAGCTGGTGAGTTAGCAATTGATACTGAAACCAGTTCGTTAGATGCACATCAAGCAGATTTAGTTGGAATCTCGTTAAGTACAAAAATCGGTAAGGCCTGCTACATTCCTATTGGTCATAAGTTTAAAGGATGCTTAAAAAAAGAAATTGTAATTAAAAAGTTAAAACCACTTTTAGAGGATAAGAGTGTGAAAAAAATTGGTCAAAATATTAAGTTTGATTTTATTGTTCTATTTAAACAAGGGATAAATATGTCTTCAATGGAGGATACAATGTTAATGTCTTACGTGTTAGATGCTGGAAAAAATAGACACAACATGGATACTTTATCTGAGATTCACCTACAGCATAAAACAATTTCATTTAAAGAAATTGTTGGTACAGGAAAAAAAGAAATAAATTTTAGTGATGTAGAGCTAGACAAAGCGATGGAATATGCCGCTGAAGATGCTGATATCACTTATAGGTTATATAAAATCTTTAGCAAAAATCTTAAATTAGAAAAATTAACTAATATTTATGAAATTTTTGAAAAGCCATTAATTAAGATATTGGCGTTTATGGAAATTGAAGGAATAAAAATCGATAATAAGTTTTTAAAAATATTATCTGAAAAATTTGAGAAAAAGATTAATAAATTAGAAAAAGAAGTTTTTAAAATTTCTAAAAAGGAATTTAATATTGCTTCACCGAAACAATTAGGTGAAATAATTTATAATGATCTAAAAATTGCTGTGCTTAAAAAAACTAAAAAAGGAAGCTTTGCAACAAACGCAAGTGTACTTGAGGACCTAGCATTTAAAGGACATAAATTTCCCCAATTAATTTTAGATTGGCGTCAAGTATCAAAGCTTAAAAATACTTATTCAGATGCTTTGCCCGAACATATTAATCCAACAACAAAACGAGTCCACACTTCTTTTTTATTAGCGGCCACAACTACGGGAAGACTTGCTTCTAGTGACCCAAATTTGCAAAATATCCCTGTCAAATCAGAGGATGGTAAAAATATAAGAAAAGCTTTTATAGCTGAAAAAGGGTTTACCTTAATTTCAGCTGACTACAACCAAATTGAAATGAGAATCTTAGCAGACTTGGCAGACGTTAAAGAATTAAAAAAAGCATTTAAAAATAATGAAGATATTCACTCACTAACAGCAAGCCAAGTATTTAATGTTGATATTAAAAAAGTGGACCAAGATATGAGGCGAAAAGCTAAAGCAATAAATTTTGGTATTATTTATGGCATTTCTCAATATGGACTTGCAAAACAAATTAACGTTTCAAATCACGAAGCAGCTGAATTTTTGAATGCTTACTTCTCAAGATTCCCAGAAATAAAAATTTATATGGATAATACTATTAAATTTTGTAGAAAAAGTGGTTACGTAAATAATATTTTTGGACGCAGATCTCATTTTAATGGAATTAATGACAAGAATTTTAATGTAAGAAATTTTCAAGAAAGAGCATCAATAAATGCACCCATCCAAGGCTCTGCTTCAGAAATAATGAGACTCGCAATGATGAGACTTAATAAAAAATTTGAAAATATAAAAAATAATAAATCAAAAATATTACTACAAATACATGATGAGTTAATTTTTGAAGTTCCAGAAAAAGAAGTCAAAACTATAACCAAAATTATTCAAGAAGAAATGACGAGTGTTAAAGAAAGTGATTTGCACTCGTTTTCAACACCCTTAACGGTGGATGTGAATATTGGTGATAATTGGGGAGTTCTTCACTAACTAAGGTGAGTTCTTGACTAACTAATGTATATTGCCCAAATTAGAACAATTTAGTATTTTTATATTAATTTATGCAGAAACAAACAATCGCATTAGTAGATGATGATAGGAATATACTTACAAGCATAAGTATTGCTTTAGAAAAAGAGGGCTTTAATGTTCAAACATATCTTGATGGTGAAAGTGCATTAATAGGTTTGGCTAGAGTGCCACCTGATTTAGCGGTAGTAGATATTAAAATGCCAAAAATGGATGGAGAAGAGCTTTTAAAAAAGTTAAGAAAAAAAACCTCATTACCAGTTATTTTTTTAACCTCTAAGGACGATGAAATTGATGAATTGCTTGGTCTAAAACTAGGAGCAGATGATTTTGTAAAAAAATCTGGTGGTTTTTCAATAAAAGTTTTAATTGAAAGAATTAGAGTTCAATTAAGAAAAAAAGATCTTAGTAATAATATTGAAGATACAAAAAATATTATTAGTCATGGAAAGCTTAAGCTTGATCCATCACAATTAGAATGTGAGTGGGATGGCAAACAACTACCAGATAAACTAACCACAACAGAATTTTTAATTGTAAAAGAATTAGCAAAGAGACCTGGAATTATTAAAGAAAGATCACAGTTAATGGATATAGCTTATAGAGAAGACACAGATATTGAAGATAGAACAATTGATAGTCACGTTAAGAGAATAAGAAAAAAATTTAAAAAGATTGATATTAACTTTTCTGCAATAGAAACAAGATATGGTAGTGGGTATAGGTGGAATGTTAGTTAATGTTCAATACAGTATTAAAGAATTTTTCTATATTAAAAAAATTTTTATTTATAAATTCAGTAATTTTTATTGTTATAGGTAGTTTTACGGTAATTTATCTTGGAAGTATTCAGCCAAATCTAATTAAAAAAAAAACATCAAATCACATCCAGATAATTGATAACACTATCGATCATATTAAAAGACTAAAAATTGAATTTACAAATAAAGATATTAGAAAATTTCTATTTTCTACAAGATTTTTATTTCAAAATTTAGATAGAGTAATTTTATTTGATAATAAATTTAATTTAGTTGGAGATACTGACACATTAGATCTTGACCCAAGATCATTTTCTCAAAGATTAAATATTATTGAACTGGAAATAGTGGATGAAAAAAATAGTAAAAAAGAAGTTAAAAATAAAATTATTGATAAAAATAAAAAACTCTCATTAGGTGATATTCTGTTAAATTACAGTGTGTCCAAAGATTTTGGTAAACCATTTACGTTTACTCAAGAAAGTTATAATCAATTTTTACTAACCACTATTAAAAATGTAAATATTGAAGGGACTCATATTGGCTTTCTTGCGATTACTGAAAATGCAAATGATATTAGATCAGCGATTAATGAGAGGAAAATTTTTATAATAAGAACAGTTATAGTTTTAGTTATTGTTATTTTAATATTTTCTTTTGTACTAAATAAATATTTTCTAAAACCAATAAAAAATTTGGTGGACTACACAAAAATAATTAAAGAAAAAAGCAAAAAAAAAACGAATATAAATTTATTAAAAAATAGAAATGATGAAATTGGTCTCTTATCAATATCATTAGATGATATGACTAATAATCTCCAAAAAAGAATAGATAATGCAGAAAATTTTTCAAGAGACTTAGTGCATGAAATTAGAAACCCTCTTGCATCACTAAAGAGTGCTTCAGAAATCTTAGGTGAAACTGATAATCAATCGCAAAGAAATAAATTAATTAATATTCTCACACATGATGTGGAAAGAATTGAAAGATTGATTACTGATTATTCTCAAATGCTTAAAGATGAAGTTGCACTAAGTAAAGAAAAAATGAAAAAAATTAATCTTAAAATAATAGCTAGATCGGTAGTTGATGATTTTAATAATATTTACGAAGCGAAAAGAGGAATTAAGATAATTTTAAGTGACCCAAACAACCAGGTAGAATATTTTATTAATGGAATAGAAAACAGAATAGAGCAAATCATTGCAAATTTGTTAGACAATTCAATTTCATTCAGTGATGATAATAAAAAAATTTTAGTTGAAATCTCCAAGAATGAGAAAGAAACAATTATTCTAAAAATTATTGATGAAGGCAAAGGATTTAAGGAAACAAACACCAAAAAAATATTTAATAGGTTTTATAGCAATAGACCAGATGCTTTTGGGGAACATTCAGGCTTGGGATTAAATATTGTAAAAAACCTTGTAGACTTGCATGGCGCTACTATTAACGCTTCTAACAATACTGCACAAAATGGTGCAAATGTAGAGATTACATTCCCTGAAGCTTAATCATAAGTTGATTAATAAATTTTTTATTGTATAAAACCGCAATGGATGATTTTAAAGTTAAAGATATATCACTAGCCGAATTTGGAAGAAAAGAAATTTCTATAGCAGAAAGTGAAATGCCTGGATTAATGGCATTAAGAGAAGAATATTCCGGAAAAGTACCTTTAAGAGGAGCAAAAATTTTAGGATGTCTTCACATGACAATTCAAACAGCAGTATTAATTGAAACTCTAGTAGATCTTGGAGCCGAAGTCAGATGGTCTTCTTGCAATATTTTTTCAACACAAGATCATGCAGCATCAGCAATAGCTAAAGCAGGAATACCTGTTTTTGCCTGGAAAGGTGAAACTGAAGAGGAAGCTATATGGTGTATAAAACAAACAATCGAAGGAAAAAAAGATTGGAAAGCAAATATGTTATTGGATGATGGCGGTGATTTAACTGCAATCATGCACAGCGATTACAAAGATTTGTTAAAAGAAATCAAAGGTGTTTCAGAGGAAACAACAACTGGAATTAAAGCATTAAATAAAATGGAAAAAGATGGATCTTTAATGATTCCAGCAATCAATGTTAATGATTCAGTTACAAAATCAAAATTTGATAATTTATATGGTTGTAGAGAAAGTTTGGTTGATGGAATTAGAAGAGCGACTGATGTTATGATGTCTGGTAAAGTAGCAATTGTTGCTGGTTTTGGTGATGTTGGAAAGGGTAGTGCTGCATCTTTAAGACAAAGTGGTGCAAGAGTTATGGTTACGGAAGCAGATCCAATTTGTGCACTTCAAGCAGCAATGGAGGGTTACGAAGTAGTTTTAATGGATGAAGCAATTGATAAAGCAGATATAGTTGTAACAGCCACAGGTAATATAGATATTGTTACTGCGGATCATATGAGAAGTATGAAAGATAGAGCAATATTATGTAATATTGGTCACTTTGATAACGAGATTCAAGTGGATGCTTTAAAAAATTATAAATGGACAGAAGTTAAACCAGAAGTTGACGAGATAGAATTGGTTGGTGGAAAGAGAATTATTCTTTTAGCGAAAGGTAGATTGGTTAATTTAGGATGTGCAACAGGACACCCAAGTTTTGTGATGAGTGCATCATTTACAAATCAAGTAATGGCGCAAATTGAACTATGGAATAATCATAAAAATTATGAAAATAAAGTTTATGTGTTACCAAAGTATTTAGATGAAAAAGTTGCCATGCTTCATTTAAAAAAAGTTGGGGCAAAACTTACAAAACTATCAAAAGACCAAGCCGAATATATAAATGTTGAAACAGAAGGTCCATTTAAACCCGATGCATATCGCTACTAATAGCGAAATAATAGACATCTCTTTAGAAGTTAAAACAGCTGAATTAGCTAAAAAATTTTCAAAAATACTAAAAAAAGGTGACGTGGTTCTTTTTCATGGAGAAGTAGGAGTTGGGAAAACAACATTTATAAGACATTTAGTAAATAACTTCCAAATAAACAATAATTTAAATCCAACAGAAGTTACAAGTCCAACATTTAATTTAGTAAATGAATATGATGTGGGAGTTTTTACAATCCAACATTGTGATTTATACAGGCTAACGAGTAGTGATGAGATAAAAAATATTGGATTATTGGAAAACCCCAAAGAAATACTAACATTAATTGAATGGCCTGAAAAAATAGAAAAAAAAATTGATAATAAAATAGATTTATTCATCGAGTACGGAGAGGATATGAACAAAAGATTTTTATCTATTAAAGGTATAAATAATGAAAAATTAAATGCGATTAGCTAAGTCAAAATTAAAAAAAATCAAGGGTGACGCCTCATATAGATCTTTTTACAGAAAAGAAAAAGACAATAAAAAATCAATCATAGTTTATGCAACTAAAGAAAAAGAAAAAAATTTATTAATATATGACGCTATAAATAGT
>Ga0209709_10000728_pt1 | contig 31044 bp, 32 predicted proteins | sample ArcticOcean_MG_C_2_FD_187435 | JGI IMG/M metagenome (GOLD analysis project Ga0209709, IMG submission 187435) | Marine microbial communities from western Arctic Ocean - ArcticOcean_MG_CB4_136 (SPAdes) (version 2) | ecosystem: Environmental > Aquatic > Marine > Oceanic | place: Arctic Ocean... | reverse complement strand
TTAAAATTTGACAGACTTAAGGAGTTAGGAATTAATAAAGATAGCGCTAAAGATTTTCTTAGTTTAAATGGTAGTAATTTATTCCAAAACTTCAAATTCATACGAATGAATTTAGAAGATCGAGAGAACTTACCTAAGCTATTTAAAGATCAGAAATTTGATGTGGTATGTAATTTAGCTGCTCAAGCAGGGGTAAGGTATTCAATAGAAAAGCCAGAGACTTATATTGATTCCAATATAGTTGGTTTTTTAAATATCTTAGAATGCTGCAGGAATCACAATATTAAGAAATTAGTCTATGCAAGTAGTTCTAGTGTTTATGGGGATAATAAGAAAATACCATTTGAAGAAACAGACAATACAGATAAGCCTATAAGCCTTTATGCGGCTACTAAAAAGTCCAATGAACTTATGGCTCATACTTATAGTCATTTATTTAAACTAAATACAATTGGGCTTCGATTTTTTACGGTATATGGATCTTGGGGAAGACCCGATATGGCATATTATTTATTTGCTAATGCAATAGTCAATGATAGTCCAATAAAAGTGTATAACAATGGAGACTTATCTAGAGATTTCACTCATATAGAGGATATAGTAGTTGGGGTTAAATCAGCAATGTTAACGGATTCTTCGACTAAAAAACTCAATGAGTTATATAATATTGGAAATAATAAACCTGTTGTGTTAACTAAATTTATTGAAACAATAGAAAAGTATTTAGATAAAAAAGCAATTAAGAAAATGCTTCCTATGCAAGATGGAGATGTTAAAAAAACATGGGCTAGTATTTCAAAAATAACGAAGGATTATAATTTTCAAAATAATGTTTCTTTAGATAAAGGAATTGAAGAATTTATTAACTGGTATAAAGTGTATCATAAAGTTTGATTTAATGGATAATTACTAAAATGCCAGACATTGTAATGTCTTGTATATTTAAGTAGAAATTAAATTAAATTTAAACTTTTAAAATTAAGATTTTAATTCAATTATTAATGTGATTGACAACAGCGAAGCTGTTAAAAAAACTAAAGTTTAAAAATTAGGGACTACCGGTGGTAGTCGAGAAAAATAATTAATGTTTGAGGTTAAATTAAAAAATAATAAAACATTTACTTGCGATAAAGATTTAACAATTTTTGAAGCAGCTAAAAAAAGTAATATAGTTTTAGAGCATAGTTGCTTATCGTCAAGATGTAGAAGCTGTGTGGTAAAAGTTCTATCTGGAAAGACGATTAATAAGGAAGAAGAACTGGTTCTTACAGAAGAAGATAAGAATGCAAACTTTGTACTTTCTTGTAACGCAAAACCTCTTAGTGATTTAGAATTAGATATAGAGGATTTGGGAGAGATTACACTTTTCGAGAAGAAAATTACTCCCTCAAAAATTAGCGTGATTGAAAAATTGACAGATGATGTTATAAAAGTAGTTTTAAGACTACCTCCTAATTCAAATTTTAATTTTAATTCTGGACAGTACGTCAACATTATCAAAGGAAATATAACTAGAAGTTATTCAATTTCTAACTGTTCAGATCATAAAAATCAACTAGAGTTTTTTATTAAAAATTACGAAAATGGTTTGATGAGTGCGTATTTTTTCAAAGAAGCAAAAATTAATGATCTATTGAGATTAGAAGGACCAATAGGCACTTTTTTTCTTAGAGATTCAAGTTTTAAAAACATTGTTTTTTTAGCTACAGGTACAGGAATTGCTCCAATTAAATCAATTCTAGAAGGATTAGAGAATTCACATGAACAATACCAAAATAAGAATTTCTGGGTAATTGTTGGAGCTAGAAATCAAAATGATTTATTTTGGGAGCCAAATTTTAAAAATTTACAGATTAAATACATACCAGTACTTTCCAGACAAGTTAATGACTGGAATGGGGAAAAAGGGTATGTTCAAGATATCGTATTAAAACAGCAACTTGATTTAGAAAACACTCAAGTGTATGCTTGTGGGTCTAATGATATGATAAATTCAGCTAAAGAACTATTTTTTAAAAATAACTTAAAAGAAAACAATTTCTTTTCTGATGCATTTGTTCAAACTAATTAATAAATTATGAAAGCAGTAATATTAGCAGGAGGTCTTGGAACCCGATTAAGTGAAGAAACAGTAACTAAACCAAAACCTATGGTTGAAATTGGGGGAAAACCAATTTTATGGCATATCATGAAAACCTATTCACATTACGGTATTCACGATTTTATTATTTGTTGTGGTTATAAAGGATATGTCATTAAAGAATATTTTGCTAATTATTTTTTACATCAATCTGATGTAACTTTTAATATGAAAGACAATAAAATGACTGTTCACAAAGATCGAGCGGAACCCTGGACAGTTACTCTAGTCGATACTGGAGACAATTCTATGACCGGAGGAAGATTAAAAAGAGTATTACCTTACATAAAAGACGAAGAGGCATTTTGTTTTACTTATGGAGATGGTGTTGCAGATATTAATATTAATAGTTTAATTGAATTTCATAAATCTCACGGAAAACTAGCGACTTTAACATCAACTTTTCCTCCGGGAAGATTTGGAGCTCTAAGTATTCAAGATAATCAAGTCCAAAAATTTGAAGAAAAACCAAAAGGTGATGGGGCTTTAATTAATGGAGGGTATTTTGTGTTATCTCCAAAAGTTATCGAGAGAATTGAAGGAGATGATACTACATGGGAACAAGAACCATTGAAAAGTTTAGCATCTGATGGAGAGTTAATGTCTTTTAAACATGATGGTTTTTGGCAGCCAATGGACACTTTGAGAGATAAAATGAAATTAAATGAATTATTGGATCAAAATAAAGCACCGTGGAAAGTTTGGAAATAAATAAAGGAAAAGTAGATGATAGTTTCTGGAAAGGTAAAAAAGTTTACCTGACTGGTCATACAGGATTTAAAGGTTCTTGGTTGTCTTTATGGCTTCAAAACATGGGAGCCTTAGTTACAGGATACTCTTTAGATGTAAACACCAAGCCAGCATTGTTTACACAGGCAAATGTAGCTGGAGGGATGGAGTCAGAAATAGGGGATATTAGAAACTTAGAACAATTAACTGAAAGTATGGTTAGTTTTAGTCCAGATATTCTAATTCACATGGCAGCTCAACCATTGGTTCGACTTTCTTATCAAGAACCTGTTGATACGTATACTACAAATGTTATTGGAACCGTGAATGTATTGGAAGCAGCTAGAAAATGTTCAAATTTAAAAGCGATCGTTTCTGTTACTACAGATAAATGTTATGAAAATAAGGAATGGGAATGGGGATATAGAGAAAATGAACCCATGGGTGGACATGATCCGTATGCTAGTAGTAAAGGTTGTGCAGAGTTAGTAACATCAGCATATAGACGTTCTTTTTTTAGTTCAGAAGGCACTGCTTCATTAGCTTCGGCAAGAGCTGGAAATGTTATTGGAGGTGGAGATTGGGCTGAAGATCGATTGATTCCTGATATTCTAAGAGCTTTTGAGAAATCAAAACCAGTGGTAATTAGAAATCCTTTATCGACAAGACCTTGGCAACATGTATTAGAGCCACTATCCGGTTATTTAGTTTTAGCTCAAGAATTATTTTTGAATGGAGATGAATTTGCAGAAGGATGGAATTTTGGACCAAAAGACGAAGATTGTAAACCTGTGAGTTGGATTCTAGATCAAATGGTAACATCCTGGGGAAATAATGCTAGTTGGAGTTTAGATAAAAACAATAACCCACATGAAGCAGGATTTTTAAAATTAGATTGTTCAAAAGCTGCTAGTAGATTGAAGTGGAAGCCAAAATGGGATTTACAATTGACACTCAAATCAATAGTGGATTGGCATCAAATTTATAGTAATGGAGGGGATATTAAAAAACAATGCTTAATTGAGATAAATAATTATATTAAATAATGGAAAACAAGAAATTAGAAAATTTAAGAACAGAAATAGCTAGTTTAGTTTCAAAGTATAGCGAAGAGAAATACAAACCAACCACTTTTGTTGGAGGTGAGACTGTAATACCACCTTCTGGAAAATTATTGGGTGAGGAAGAGTTACAAAATATGGTTTCAGCCTCTTTAGACGGATGGCTGACTACTGGAAGATTTAACACTCTTTTTGAAAAAGGTCTTGCTGAATTTTTAGGAGTAAAATATTGTTTGTCTGTGAATTCGGGTTCTTCTGCCAATTTAGTTGCTTTTAACGCATTAACTTCACACAAACTTGGAGATCGAGCGATTAAAAAAGGAGATGAGGTTATAGGAGTTGCAGCTGGGTTTCCAACTACAGTAAATCCAATTATACAGTTCGGCGCTGTGCCTGTTTTTGTGGATGTAGATATTCAAACACACAATATCAATGTAGATTTAATAGAGGCTGCAATTACTTCTAAAACGAAGGCTATAATGTTAGCTCACGCTTTAGGGAATCCATTTAATGTAGGTAGAGTTAAAGAAATATGTGATAAGCACAATTTATGGTTAATTGAAGATACCTGTGATGCATTAGGAGCTGAATTTAATGGACAGAAATGTGGAACTTTTGGAGATATTGGAACCTTAAGTTTTTATCCTGCTCACCATATGACCATGGGAGAAGGTGGAGCTGTTTTTATGAACAATCCTGAATTAAAAGCAATTGCAGAATCATTTAGAGATTGGGGAAGAGATTGTTATTGTCCTCCTGGTTGTGATAATACTTGTGGTTGTAGATTTGAACAAAAACATGGCGATTTACCTTATGGATATGATCACAAATATGTGTATTCACACTCTGGGTATAATTTAAAAATCACAGATATGCAAGCAGCATGTGGTTTGGCTCAGTTAGGGAAATTAGAATATTTCATAGAAAGAAGAAGGGCTAATTATAACTATCTACGCAACAAATTAGAATCTTTAACTGACTTTATTCATTTACCAGTCCCAACTCCAAATAGTAATCCTTCTTGGTTTGGTTTTCCAATAACTTTAAAAGAAGGATGTGGTATCTCAAGAGTTGATGTTACTAAATTTTTAGACAGTCACAAAATTGGGTCACGTTTACTTTTTGCAGGGAACTTATTAAAACAACCTTATTTTAAGGATGTGAAATATAGAGTAGTAGGAGATTTGACACACACAGAAAAAACGATGAATGATACGTTTTGGATTGGTGTGCAACCAGCTTTAGATCAAGTTCATTTTGATTTTGTTGCTGAAAAATTGGAGGAATTATTTGGTTTAAATTTTTAAATTAATGAAAACTCTTCTAATCACAGGTATTAATGGATATTTAGGTAGTAAATTAGCAAAAAGATATTCCAAGGAATATAACATAATTGGATTAGAATACGATTGCACTAATTTATTCAGATTAAGAGAATATGATTTTGAAGTTTTTGCTTCAAAGGATGGGATACCTGATGCATTGTTTAAAAGTCATGAAATTGATGGGATTATTCATACAGCAACTTTCTATGGAAGAAATAACGAATCAGATGGTGAAATGTGCTATTCAAATACGTATTTACCACAAATATTATTAGAAAAAGCAATACAAAATGGATGTAAATTATTTATTAATACTGATACTGTATTAGATAGATTTACCAATAGTTATGCACTTACAAAAAAACAGTTTGGCGATTGGTTAATCTATTACTCAAAAAACAGCAACATAAGAGTTGTAAACTTAAAACTAGAGCATTTTTTTGGTCCAGGCACTGCAAACACCAACTTCATTACTCTAATGATTCAAAAAATGTTAAATAATGATTCAGTAATAGCTTTAACGAAGTGTGAACAAAATAGAGATTTCTTATACATCGATGATTTGTTAAGAGTTTATGACTTAATGTTAAAAAGTTATAATAATTTTAAGAGTTACGAAGATTTTAATGTCGGTTCGGGTAAAAATTCCAACTTAAGAGAAATATTAGAATTTATTAAAACAGAGACTTCTTCCATATCCAAATTAGATTATGGGGCAATACCATATAGAAATAATGAATTAATGGAGTCAAATAATGATGTAACTCGTTTAAATAATTTAGGCTGGTTTGTTGAAAAAAAAATGAATGATGGATTAAAAAGCATCATTGATTTTGAAAAAAAAATAATTCAAGATGAAAATTAATACAAAAAATATAATTCTTGGTGGCGGAATTTCTGGAATAGCTAGTTCATATGAGTTGAAAAACAACAATATAAATTCTATTATTCTTGAAAAGAATTCATCTTGGGGAGGTTTGCTAGATAATTTCAGTGTTGACGGATTTAGGTTTGACAAGTTTATTCATTTATCCTTTGCAAAAGACAAATATGTTAATGATGTTTTTTACAGAACACCATTTCTAAAACACAAACCTTTATCTTCTAATTATTACAAAGGACTATGGCTTAAACATCCCGCTCAAAATAATTTATACCCTTTAAGTAGTGAGGAAAAACAGAATATTTTAAATGATTTTAAAAAAAGGGAAAACTTACCGATTAATAATTATGAAGATTGGTTAAGAGTTCAGTATGGTGACTATTTTACTGAAAATTTCCCAATGGTTTATACAGAAAAATATTGGACTGTTAAAGCCAAAGATTTAGAAACAAAGTGGGTAGGTAATAGGATGTACAAACCCTCTATTGAAGAAATTGAAAATGGTTGTAAAACAGATTTGACTCCAAACACTTATTATGCAAAGGAGATGAGGTACCCAAAAAAAGGCGGATACAAATCTTTTTTAAAGCCAATGATTCAGAACTTAGACATAAGAACTAATTCGAATATAAATCGAATAGACTTTAAGACTAAAAAGTTAACTTTAGTGGGGGGTAAAGAATATCATTTTGATAACCTTATTAATAGTATTCCTTTGCCTGATGTTTGCAAACTTATAACAGATATTCCAATTGAAGTTTTAGAAGCATCTAAAAAATTAAATTTCACATCAGGTTATTTAGTTTCACTGGGGTTTAATAAACCTGATATTATGAAAAAATTGTGGTTTTACATCTATGATAAAGAAATTTCAGCATCAAGGGTTTATTCCCCAAGTATTAAATCATTAGACAATGCCCCAAAAGGATGTAGTTCACTTCAAGCTGAAATTTATTTTAATAAAGGTAAGAAGTTTCATATGACGGATCAAGAAGTTCTAGATCAAACTATTAAGGATTTAATTAACATAGGGGTGTTTAAAAAAGAAGATTTAATTGTAAAAGATGTACGTTCTGAAAAATACGCAAATGTAATTTTTGATCACCACATATATTCAAATCGAAAAATAGTTTTAGATTACTTGGAGGATAATAATGTTATTTCTATAGGAAGATTTGGAGAATGGGATTATTTATGGAGCGATCAAAGCATGTTGAGTGGCAGAAATGGAGCGTTAAAACTAATAAAAAAGTACAGTCAATAAATTATGAATACTTATTTAAATAGAATTATTTCGTTTATAAAAGGCCCTTTAGTGATGTTCTTTATCCTTTTTTATTTTAGTCCACAGGATCAAGGTTATTGGTACATTTTTATGAGTTTTGGATTTATTTCTGTTATTATTGATTTTGGGTTTTCAATTATTTTAACACAAGAAGTTGGACATATTTTTGCTAGATATTTAGACAATAAAAAATTACCAGTTGAATTTTATTCTCAGGTAAAGACTCTTGGAATACATTTTATTAAGTTCTAATAGTACTTTTGATAATATTTTGTCTTTACAATCTAACTCTTGGTTTTTTCTAATTACTTTGATGTCAGTATTATAAAAAAAACAAAATATAAAAATTAAGGATTACCGTTGCTAATCGATAAAAAATAAATTATGAAAGTAGGAATTACCTTTTCAACCTTTGATCTTTTTCATGCTGGACATGTAAAGATGCTGGAGGAAGCCAAACGTCAATGCGATTATTTAATCGTAGGACTACAGTTAGACCCTTCGATTGATCGCCCTGAGAAAAACAGACCTTCACAGTCTATAATAGAGCGGTATATTCAGCTTAAAGGATCCAAGCATGTGGATGAAATTGTACCTTATGTTTCCGAACAAGATTTAGAAGATATCTTAAAGTCTTTTAAGATTGATGTTCGAATCATTGGTGACGAGTACAAGGAAAAAAACTATACAGGTAGAGCGTATTGCGAAGAAAAGGGAGTCGAGATCTATTATAATTCTAGAGATCACAGATTCTCTTCAAGTGGACTTAGAAAGCAAGTGAAAACATTAGAAGATAAACTAATTCAATTATAATGAAAGTTACTTTATTACTTCCAATGAAGGGGAACTCGGAAAGAGTACCTAATAAAAACTTAAAATGGTTTAATGGAAAGCCATTATTTCATGCTGTCATTGACGAGTTGATTAAATCAAAGTATATCAATAAAGTTATAATTAACACGGATAGTGATTTAATAGCTGAATCAGCTATTAATGCATATAAAGATTTTATCTTTATTCATAAAAGACCAGAAAATATTCAAGGAGATTTTATATCCATGAATAAAATAATAGAACATGATCTCAATAATAGTGATTCAGATATTTATATTCAAGCACATAGTACATCACCATTACTAGTTATTAAAAGTCTTGACTCTGCTATTGAAAGAATGTTAAGCAAATCTAAAAATTTTGACTCTATTTTCAGTGTTACTAAAATTCAGACTAGATTTTATGATAAAAATGGTAATCCTTTTAATCATGAGCCCAAAGAGCTTCTTAGAACCCAAGATTTAGAGCCATTGTTTGAAGAGAATTCCGGTTTTTATATCTTTACAAAAGAATCTTTTAAAAATGCAGATAATAAAAGAATAGGGTTAAGACCTTTAATGTTCGAAATAGATAAAATTGAAGCGATTGATATCGATGAACCTTCTGACTTTATAATTGCAGAGACACTTCATAAATTATTAAAATGATTTTAGATAAAGTAGAAAATAGTAGTAGGTATTTTAAAGCACCTATATTCGAAGAGATTTTTCAGAAACTCAAAGACTTTGATATTAATACACCTAATGGTACTTATAAAACACATGATTTATATTATTTTAAGGTAATGAGTTATGAAACTCAATTATCTCCAAAAATAATAGAGTCTCATAGAAAAGAAGTTGATGTTCAAATTTTACTCTCTGGAAAGGAACTAATAAAAATTTACAAAGAAGAGGATGTAAGTATATCAGAAAAATATAATTCCAAAATTGATTGTCAATTTTATCAAGAATTAAAATCTCCAATTTCAGAATTAATTCTTGAACCAGGTTATATGGCAATTTTCTTCCCAAATGATATTCATGGTCCTTTATATGCACATAATAATAAAGTAGGTAAATTAAAAAAAATTGTAATCAAAATAGATGAAACACTTTTCTCACAATAAGAGCACTCTTAAATCGAAATTAAAAAACAAAGAGCTTTCAATAGGTTCTTGGTTAACAATACCACATCAAGCAGTAATTGAAATATTAAGTACTGCAGGTTTTGAATGGTTGACAATAGATATGGAGCATTCTCCTATTAGTATAGAAACTATTATGAATTTAATAGGCCATATTCAAGGCAACGGGATGCAAGCTTTAGTTAGGGTCAGTAAAAATGAAGAAGTAGCTATTAAGAGAGTTTTGGACGCAGGAGCAGATGGAGTTATTGTTCCTATGATACGTAATAAGGAAGAAGCTAAGCAAGCTGTAGACTATGTAAAATACCCACCAATAGGAAAACGGGGAGTAGGTTTAAATAGAGCTCAAAAATATGGAACTGCTTTTGATACATATCAAGAATGGGTTAAGGATGAAGTCGTTGTAATTGCTCAAATTGAACATATAGATGCTGTCAATAATTTAGAAGATATCTTTTCAGTTCCTGGAATAGATGGAATTATTGTAGGGCCTTATGATTTATCTGCATCTATGGGATATCCTGGAGAATATGATAGACCAGATGTACAAGCTGCATTATTAAAAATTGATGAAGTAGCTAAAAAGCTTGATAAACCTTTAGGTTTTCATGTCATTGATTCAGGTTATCAGAAAACACTAGAGAAAATTAATAAAGGATATTCCTTTCTTGCATTTAGCCTAGACTTTTTCTTTCTAGGAGATAAAGCTAGAGAAGAAATGAAATTACTTAAAAGTAAACTATAATGAAAAAGATTTTAGTTTTTGGAGGATTTGGCTTTTTAGGCTATTATTTAGTTCATGAATTATTGAATAGAGGTTACGAGGTAACTGTCGCAGATATCGATGAAAACGAAAAATTGGAGAGTAAAATCACATATATTAAATGTAATATTACTAATAAAGAAAACGTTGAAAGTGTTTTTAAAAATAAACAATTTGACGTTGTATACAATTTAGCTGGTTTTGCAAATTTAGATACAGCTATAAAGTATCCATTAGAAACCATTCAGTTAAACGTAATAGGAAATATGCATATTCTTGAGCAATGTGTAAAAAACAGTATTTCCAGATTTGTCTATGCAAGTAGTGCTTATGCAATGAGTAATAAAGGTTCTTTTTACGGAATAAGTAAATTAGCCTCTGAGAAAATTGTTGAAGAGTACTTGAAGAAATATAGTTTGCCTTTTACAATATTAAGGTATGGTTCAGTTTATTCTGAAAAATCATATGACAATAACTACATCTATAATTTAGTTAAGTCTGCAGTTTTAGAAGGTGAAATTAATCACAATGGTGATGGAAATGAATTGAGAGAGTACATTCATGCAGCAGATGCTTCCAAACTCTCTGTAGATGTCATAGAATCAGAAGATTTTAAAAACCTCCATGTTATTCTTACTGGAAATGAACGCATGAAACGCTCTGATTTATTTAATATGGTCAAAGAAATATTAAATGACCAGGTAGAGATAAAATATAAGAACGATGGTTACCATAACCATTATAATTTCACACCCTATTCTTTTGAACCATCAGTAAGTCGAAAGCTTTCAGCAAATCCTCACATTGATATGGGACAAGGTTTATTAGAATGTGTAAGATCTGTTCATAAAAATGAAAAATAATTTTAATCAAAAAATTTTAAAAGAAAAAGAATTTGATTCCTTTTCAGCAGAATTTTTGCACAACACTTTAAAAACACTTTCTAAAAATAAAAAAAAGATATCAATTGCTCTATCGGGCGGTTCAACTCCGTTGCCTATTTTAGGTTTTCTAAAAGAATATAAACTTAATTGGAAATATTTTAATTTTTTTATGGTAGATGAAAGGAATGTTTCTATCTCAAGTTCTTCAAGTAACTTTGGTAATATTGAAAAAGTATTTTTAAGAGATTTAGATTCCTCTAGTCATTCTATGATAAATGACAACGATTCCATTGAGGAGTGTGCCATTAATTATGAAAAATTAATACGTTCAAAAATTCCTTTAGGAGAAAATAACTTACCTATTTTTGATTTAATTCTTTTAGGTATTGGTGATGACGGACATACAGCTTCACTATTTCCAGAAACAAAAGGATTAAATGAAAGTAAAAAATGGGTGATTAAAAATAGCGTCCCTCAACTTAGTACAGAGAGAATTACTTTAACCTACCCAGTGATTTTAAATGCTTCGAAAATTATAATATTGGCAAAAGGAGCAGCCAAAGATGAAATATTAAAAGAGATAGAAATGGGTATAGGAAATCATTATCCTATTGCACGAATTATTAATTCAAACGTTGATACAACCTGTATTTTAGGAATAAACTAATATGAATATTAAGAATGTATTTTTTGATTTTGATGGAGTCATAGCAGAATCTGTAAGTGCTAAAACAGATGCTTTTGAAGAAATGTATTTTCAATATGGTAAAGATATTGCTGCTAAGGTTGTTAAATATCATAAATTACACGGTGGAGTTTCTAGGTATGAAAAGTTTAAATATTTTCATAAAGAATTTTTAAATGAAGTAATTAATCAAGAGAAAGTTGATGAATTGGCCATTCAATTTTCAAATATTGTTTTAGACAAAGTAATTAATTCTGACGAAGTTTTAGGTGCAAATTATTTTATAGAAAAATACCATACAAAGTTTCAATTCTGGGTTATTACAGGAACACCAACCACAGAGATTGAGTTGATTGTTGAAAAAAGAAAATTGACCAGTTTTTTTATTGGATTGCATGGCTCTCCAAAAAACAAGAGGTATTGGACAGAAAATTTGATTAAAAAACACAACTTAAAGCGAGATGAGATCATTTTTTTAGGAGATGCAACTACTGATATGGATGCTGCTAATTTTTCAAAAACTCATTTTGCCTTAAGAGAAAATGAAGAAAATAAAGAAATCTTTAAAGACTATAAAGGTATCAGGTTCAGTGATTTTTATCAATTAGAAAAAATTTTAAATATTACATAAATGAAAATTTTATTAACAACTACATCTTTTCAGGATACTCCAGGAAAACACCATGATCTTTTAAATGCTCAAAATTGGGACATTGATTACTTAAGAGGCCCTGTAGAAGAGCGTGTTTTATTACCAATTATTCATAAATATGATGGAGTTATTTGTGGTGATGACGAATATACAAGAGAAGTCATAAAGGCTGGTAAAGAAGGGAAATTAAAGGTACTATCGAAGTATGGAGTAGGGCTAGATAGAATTGATTTAGATGCTGCAAAAGAGTTTAAGATCAAAGTAACGAATGTTCCTGGTGTAAATCAAGTGTCTGTAGCTGAACATGTTTTAGCTTTATTGTTTTCTTTTCAAAAAAACATTCATTTACAGTATAATTCTGTCCAAAATAAAAGCTGGAAAAGATTAATTGGTAATGAGATAGAAGGAATTACAATAGGAATTATAGGTTTAGGATCTGTAGGTAAAGAGCTTGCTAAAAAATCATTGGCCTTAGGAATGAGTGTCTACTGTTTTGATCTATATAAAGATGAAGATTTTTTATCTCAATTTAATGATATTGTTTTTACTGAAAACATAAATGATATTTATGAAAACTCTGATGTAATAAGTTTACATATTCCGCATACTTCTAAAACAGATAAATTAATAAATAAAGAAGTCCTTTTTACAAAAATGAAAAAAAATCCAATTATTATAAATACTTCTAGAGGGAAACTAATCGATACAGATTCATTAATTGATGCAATAGAAAAAAATCAGATAAAAGGGTATCTAACAGACGTTTTAGCTGAGGAACCTATTCATGAAGATGAAAAGCTAATTGGAGTAAAAAATATAATAATTACGCCTCATGTTGGCTCGAGAACATATCAAAGTGTTCAAAGGCAAGGAACATGTTCAATTAATAATTTAATCAATAATTTAATACAATGCTAAATTTAAACGGAAAATCAGTTTTGATAACTGGAGGAACTGGCTCCTTTGGAAAAATGTTTACAAGATTAATATTGGATAGAAATCCAGATGTAAAAAAACTTGTAATTCTTTCAAGAGACGAACAGAAGCATTTTCAAATGGCGCAAGAGTTTCCTGAAGACAAATATCCTGCAATGAGATATTTTATCGGAGATGTAAGAGATAAAGAAAGATTAAAAAGAGCTTTCGAAGGGATTGATATTGTAATTCATGCAGCAGCTATGAAACATGTTCATTTAGCAGAATACAACCCTATGGAATGCGTGAAAACAAATATTAATGGTGCAGAAAATGTTATTGATGCTGCATTGGATTCTGGAGTTAGTGAAGTGGTAGCTTTGTCAACAGATAAAGCAGCAGCTCCAATTAATTTATACGGTGCTACTAAATTAGCTTCTGATAAATTATTTATAGCTGCAAATAATATAAAGGGAAAAAGGGATGTACGTTTTTCTGTTGTTAGATATGGAAATGTAATGGGCTCTAATGGGTCTGTCATGCCATTTTTCTTAAATAAGAAGAATAAAGGAGAAAAATTTCTTCCAATTACACATGATTTAATGACTCGATTTAATATCTCTTTGCAAGACGGTTGTGAAATGGTGTTCTACGCGATTGAAAAAGCTTGGGGAGGAGAGTTGTTTGTTCCAAAAATTCCATCATATAAGATTTCTGACGTAGCAACTGCTATTGCTCCAGAGTTAGAGCAAAAAATAGTAGGAATTCGTCCTGGAGAAAAATTACATGAGGAGATGATAACCGCTTCTGATTCATATAATACAGTTGATTTAGGGAAATACTATGCAATTCTTCCGCAAAAATCACCTTATTCATTATATTCTAAGGATGATTACAAAAAAGCTTTTAATGGAGTAGATGTACCTAATGAGTTTTCTTATAACTCAGGAAATAATACAGAATGGGAAACCATAGAATCTTTAAGAGAATTAGTAAAAATTCATGTAGACCCTAATTTTATAGCCTGATGAAAAAGATACCTTACGGGAGACAAAGTATAGATCAAAATGATATTGATGCAGTAGTATCAACTTTACAATCCGATTACCTTACTCAGGGGCCTAAAGTTAGAGAATTTGAATCTAAATTTGCAGAATATGTAGGAGCTGATTATGCCGTAGCAGTTAATAATGCTACCTCGGGATTGCATCTCTCTGTGTTAGCTTTAAATCTTTCCAAGGGTGATAGAGTTATTACAACCCCTATTACTTTTGCCGCTTCAGCAAACTGTGTTCGATACGCAGGCGGTGAAGTTTGGTTTGCCGACATAAATCCAGACACATATGTGTTGGATATTAACTCTGTGAAAGAGCTGATTGAATCCAAGCCAAAAGGTTTTTTTAAAGGAATAATTCCAGTAGATTTTGCGGGGTTACCTGTAAACATGGAACAATTTAGAATTTTGGCAGATGCTCATAATCTTTGGATAATAGAAGATGCTTGTCATGCACCTGGTGGTTACTTTATAGATAGTAACTCAGAAAAGAACTTTTGTGGAAACGGGAATTATTCAGACATTGGAGTTTTTTCTTTTCACCCGGTAAAGCATATTGCTTGTGGAGAGGGTGGTATGCTTACAACCAATTCCAAAGAATTATACAAAAAATTAATACTGCTAAGAACTCACGGAATTACCAGAGAGAAAATGGAAGAAAATCATGGTAACTGGTATTACGAAATGAAAGAATTAGGTTTTAATTACCGAATTACAGACTTTCAATCTGCACTGGGAATTACTCAATTAGCAAAAAATAATAAAGGAGTAGCGCGAAGAAATGAGATCGCCTCAGCTTATAAAAAAAAATTTGAAGGAAAAATTAAGTTTCAAGACTTGCCTACCGAGACTTATAATGCACATCATCTTTTTATCATAGAGGTTGAACACAGAAAAGAACTGTATGATTTTCTTCACTCTAAAGGAATATTAGCACAAATTCATTATGTGCCAGTGCATACCATGCCGTATTATAAGAACATAGGGTATGCAGATGCTGGTCTTGTTCATGCAGAAAAATATTATTCTAAATGCATTAGTTTACCAATGTATCCAACGCTTTCAAATGAAGAGCAAAGTTATGTAATTGAACAAGTAAATCACTTTGTTAATGGGTAATATTTGTATCATACCAGCCAGGGGAGGAAGTAAAAGAATTCCTAGAAAAAATATTAAGGAGTTTCTCGGTAAACCAATTATTGCATATTCCATAAAAGCCGCAATTGATTCTGGGTTATTTGATGAAGTAATGGTTTCAACCGATAATTTAGAGATTGCGGATATAGCAAAAAAATATGGAGCGAAAGTCCCATTTATGAGATCTACCAAGAACTCAGATGATTTTGCCACTACTTTTGATGTAATTAAGGAGGTAATAAATTATTATAAAGATCAGTCTATTGAATTTGACAACCTATGTTGTTTGTATTCATGTGCTCCTTTTGTTAATCCTAAAGTATTATTAAGAGCTTATAATCAATTAACTAAAAAAAAATTTGATACCGTATTCCCAATTATTCCTTTTAGTTTTCCTATTCAAAGAGCGCTCAGAGTCAATCAAGGTAAAGTATCTATGATACTCAACGCTAATTTAAATATTAGATCTCAAGATTTAGAAAGGTCATTTCATGATTCAGGACAGTTTTATTGGTGCAATACGAAACAACTATTAATTAGTAAAAAATTAATAACCTCAAACTCTGGAGGTATTGAGATTACAGAATTGGATGCCCAGGACATTGATACCGTAATAGATTGGAAATTAGCTGAATTAAAATATCAAATAAAGTAATGCAGTTTCCTACAAAATACAAATGTTTAAGTCAAAACGAACTCCGTAAAGAAGACTTTAAAATAATACCAATTCGTTATGAAGATAGGTACGCTATAATGAAGTGGAGAAATGAACAAATGTTTCATTTAAGGCAAGACAAACTTTTAACAATAGAGAATCAAGATATTTATTTTAAAAAAAATATAGCTAATTTATTTGAACAAAATAAACCGAATCAAATTTTATTTTCCTATCTCAAAAATGATAAGTGTATTGGTTACGGAGGTTTAGTTCATATTAATTGGATCGAAAGAACAGCAGAAGTTTCATTTATTATGCAAACTTCACTTGAAAGGAATGAGTTTGATTTGCATTGGTCGACATATCTAGATCTTCTAAAAAAAATAGCATTTAAAGAACTAAAATTCAAATTATTAAATACTTATGCTTATGATTTACGACCATTTCTATACCCAATTTTGGAAAAAAATAATTTTAAGTTAAAAGAGCATTTGATATGTGAAGTTGAAATTGATGGAAAAAAAGCAGATGTTTTCATTCATGAATGTGTTAACCCAATTTTACTAATTAAGATTATAGAAGCTACTGATAGTGATACGAAATTAATTTTTAATTGGTCTAACGATCCTCTTGTTAGAGCTCAATCCTTTTACTCTAATGCTATTGAATTTGAGAATCATGAAAATTGGTTTAAAGAAAAATTACAAAACGATAATTCACTTTTATTAATAAATAAGTTTGGTGAAAATAATATAGGTTTGGTTAGATTTGAATTAGAAAATGATAAGTGTACAGTTGGAATATTAATAGATGAAAAATTTAGAGGTAAGGGTTTTTCATCAATAATGTTGATAAATAGCAGTATATATTATTTTAATAGATTTTCGACTCCTATTTTTGCCCATATAAAAGAATCAAATACAGCATCTATTAGATCTTTCGAAAAAGCAGGTTACAGTTTTTTTAATAAAATAGAGGTAAATGGATTCAATACTTTAGTTTATAAATTAGAAAAAATATGAATTTCAATAAATGTTTTATTATAGCCGAGTTGTCTGCCAATCATGGAGGAGAACTTGATATTGCGTTGGAGACTATTAGAGCTGCTAAAAGAGCGGGTGCAGATGCTATTAAAATTCAGACTTATACTGCAGATACAATTACTTTAAATTCAAATAAAGATTGCTTTAAAATAAACCAAGGCACACATTGGGATGGACAATATCTTTATGATTTATATAAAGAGGCATCTTTACCTTGGGAATGGCATTCTAAAATTTTTGAAGTTTCAAAAGAGGAGGGTTTAGTCTGTTTTTCTTCACCTTTTGATAATAGTGCTGTTGATTTGTTAGAGGAGTTAAATACACCTATTTATAAAATTGCTTCTTTCGAAATTACAGATATTCCACTTATAGAGTACGCTGCAAGTAAAGGAAAACCTATGATTATATCAACAGGAATTGCAGAAATTGCAGATATAGAATTAGCAATTGAGGCGTGTAAAAAAGTTGGAAATAATGATATTACTATCCTAAAGTGTACATCTGCTTATCCAGCTGATCCAAAAGATGCAAATCTTTTAACTATTCCAGATATTAAATCAAGATTTGGAGTCAAAGTCGGTTTATCGGACCATACAATGGGTATTGAAGGCCCTGTTGTTGCAACAGTATTAGGGGCAAAGGTCATCGAGAAACATTTTATTCTTGATAAAGCAATAGGTGGACCAGACGCTCATTTTTCTTTGGATGAAAAAGAATTTACTGAAATGGTTAATGCTGTTAGGAAAGCGGAAAAAATGATGGGGGTGGTAGATTATAAAATGACAGAAAAGAAAAAGAAAAGCAGGCAATTTTCTAGGTCTTTGTTTATTGTGAAAGATGTTAAAATTGGGGAGAAAATCACAAAAGAAAATATTAGAAGTATTCGACCTGGTTTTGGAATGCATCCTAAATATTATCCTAAAATTATTGGTAATTACTTTATTAAAGATATTTCAGCTGGAGAACCGCTAAATAGTTCAATGTTTAATAATAAATAAAATTTTTAATAATAAATCATTATTTGAAATAATAACAAGAAATCATAGCAGAACAATTTAATTAATTATATAACAAAATATTGATACTAAATTAAAAATCAAAATATGAACAAAGATTCTTTACAACCCAAAGTGGCAGTAGTACTATCTAATTACAATAGTTACGAACTTTTGTCAAAAGCACTAAGTTCAATCCTAAGAATTGATTACGCGAATATGATAATAATTGTTGTAGAGAATGGTTCTACTGACGATTCACTTCATAATCTAAAAAGAAACCATAGTGATATAATTATTATTGAATCTAAAAAAAACCTGATTTATACAGAAGCGTATAATTGGGGTTTCCGAAAGGCTATTGAAGAGGGAGCTGAATATATTACTCTGGCCCATGCTGATTCACATAGCTATTCTACTAACTATTTCACAGAGATTGTCAGTGAATTTCAACAAGACACTAAAATATTTTTAGTTGGCACTACTGTATTTAACTCTGTTGGTGATATAGAATTTTCTGGAGGAGATGATAAGAAATTTGGTATATATATGAATATTCCTACAATGGGATATTGTTTTTCTCGAACAGCTTTTGAAAAAGTAGGATTTCTGGATGAAAAGCTTGGTGCATATTTTGAAGACCTTGACTATGTATACCGAATTCGAGAAATAGGATATAGAACTAAGTTTATTGAATCAGTCAGCTATGTTCATATTGGATCAGGTAATGTTAGAAGTGCAAACTTTCATTATCACTATCTCAGAATAAGAAATATATTTTGGTTTATTAAAAAACTTAATAAAGGTAGCAGTCCACTATCTTTAAGAATTAAGTTGAAAATGATATTTGGTCTTGGATACAAGACTCATTCGGAAAATCTAATTTCAGCAGTTAAGAATGGAATGTTTCAAAACGTGCCAATAATTATTTATGCAATGCTTAAAGGAACCTTTTTTGGTTTTTTTCTTCCTTATCCAAAGGAAAAAAAAATTAATAATTACTTCGGAAAAGATAAAAGAAGCTGGTGAATTAGTTTACATCCACCCGGAAACTCTAGAAAAGAAAATAAGATATTGATCCGAGATTTACTCTTTGAGTTTAAAAATGAGATAATGATAAAACAGTTTCTAACTAAAATTTGATTTAATGAGTGATAGGAATACAAAACATATATTTTATATTCATAGCCAAACGTGCTATGTTATTTCTCTTAAAATTGTTCAGCATGAAAATCTTGATATAAACAATGTATTATTTCTTTTGGCTAGAAATACACCAATTGTTGAGCCAAAATTTAAGCATTATCATATTTATCCAATAATAGATAATTGGGGATTTTATACACTGAGAAGTCTTTTTGATATGAGGTGGTTAAATAATCGTCGGGTTGTTAATTTAATTGATAATTTCATAGAAAATGTTGTTCCAGTTAATTTTATTTTTTATTCTCAAAATGGAAGACACTACAAGTACAACATATTTATATCATCAAAAAAATGTATAGGTAATAATTATATTGAAGATGGTTTAGATATGTATTCATCAAATAGCGAATTCAACATAAAATACCCTAATCCTCTAAAAACAAGACATTTAGTTATCAACAAAACACTCTCGCTTTTTCAAGGATTATATAAAAGAATTTTTCAGTTAAATAATCCATTTTGGGCATATAACTATAATACTAAATTTTATCTACTTCACGAATATTCAATGAAGTATATAAAATGTAATCTTAAAAAAATTAATTTAGAAAAAATTCGATTAAATTTTATCTGTGATGAATTAGAGGACTTACCTATATTATTACCTAGTGCACTGGAAGAACAAAATATTTGTAATAATAAACATGTGTTAAAATCTTATTTAATATTCTGCAGTAATCATAATATATCCAAAGCATATATTAAGTGGCATCCTGCTCATACTGATCAATCAAAGAATTATTTTCTAAATATATTTAAGGCTAACAATATTGGAATTATTGAGTTACCAAATAATTTATCTATGGAACTATATTTTAGCGCAACAAACAAATCACATAAAGTAATATCTAATGGATCTTCAGTGTTAATTTATGCTGCTTTATTTGGGGAAAATTGTTCCGCTCACATTATATATCCAATTTTACATAATGTTTTAGGTAAAAAAACACCTCGCTCTGACTATTGGATAAATACATATTCACAATATAAAATTAAGAATCTTCATCTGGAGACAAATATTAAATAAACTAGTAGTTGCCATAAAATAATTAGAGATAGAATCTATAATGATTATAAAAAGATGGAATACATAATTCAAAGTAATTATTCAAATGAAACAAATTATAAATGTGTCAATTTTAGTGGTAGCAGAAAATATTTTTACTCAAAACCAGATGCAAATAATTAAAATATATTTACAATTACCAATCAATTCATGTTTAGTTAAAATAGTGTAATTCAAAATAAAGTTTTGTCAAGTTCTAATATTTAGCACTTGAGTTAAAAATAATTTAGTAACAAAATATTTAAAAATGAAAAAAGTTGACATTGTTTATCCGGGTTCTCTCTCAAGCGCCATCGGACCTAGTCAAATTATAAAGAGATTAAAAGACTCTGAAAATATTTTTATTGAAAACAATATTGAGTTAAATGTTTTTGATAGAAAAATAAAATCCTTCAAAGGGAAAAAATATTTAAAGACAAATATTAAGAATGAAATTTTCGGTTCAAAAATACTTTATGCATATCTATATATTCTGCGAATTGAATTTAATAGATTCAAGTTTATTAGGGACTATTGCAATAAAAACAGGGAGGTAGATGTAGTTGTATTTGACCATGTTACGGCTTTCATATTTTTTACAATGATGAATAAAAATAAAAATGTTAAAATTGTTCTATTTCAACATAATAGTGGGGATATTTCTGAAATGGGTAAAAAGAGATTTCCTAGCATGAAAAATTCAGCACATATCAAAATAATTGAAAATATATTTTTTAATCGAGTAGATAGTTTAGACAGAATTGTCTTTATTTCAAAATTCGCCAAAAATATTTTTGATATTGCAAATCCGAAGCTCAAGTATAAGACGGAAACGATAATTAATGGGATACCGGATATTGATTATCACATAGATGATAATAAAAATTCAGATGGAATATTAAAATTGATTTCTGTTGGTACTGTCTCGAATAGAAAGGGTCAAGATATTATACTCAAAGCATTATCAAATTTGGATAAAAAATTATTATCTAACTTTCGTTTAATCATTGTTGGTGTAGGTCCTGAATATAATGAATTTAAGCAATTAGCAACTGAACTTAACATTGAAGATAATGTTCAATTTGTTGGGGAAAAAGAGCAAAATGAGGTTTTTAAATTATTAAATAAATCTTCAGTATTTATATTGATGAGTCATAGTGAAGGGCTCCCTCTTTCTATACTAGAAGCTCTGAGAGTTGGTTTGCCAATAATAACTTCTAATGCGGGAGGATGTCCCGAAACAGTTAGTAATAAGAATGGTTTTGTAATTAAACCTGATGCATTAGAGCTTACTCATATATTGAAAAAACTAAATATAGTTGAATTGAATATAATGAGTAAAAAATCAAGAGAATTATTTGAGAAGGATTATAAATTTGAATCTTTTTTGAATCAGTATATTAAATTAATGAAAGATGTCTAATAATAAATTCTTAATTGATTATCCGAAATTAAAAAACAGTTTTTAACAAATGAAAAGAGAACGAGAAATTAGCAATTTCTTAAAGAGTTTTTCATCGAGGTATTAGATATTTAGCTTACACTCGTATTTATTCAAGTTGTTCTATATTTAGGCTTGCTAATCAATGCTGTAGAAATACAAAAAATAGATATCATCAATCAATTTATAAATTATGTTAAAAAATTCAATCAAATATTAAGCTAGATGAATATAGAAAAAGCTAAAAAAATTATAAGTAATAATTCCGTCATATTTGAGAATTTTAGTTATATAGCTTTACTTGAATTATTTGTTGTTATATCTCCGCTAATCACCTACCCTTATCTAATTAAAACGTTGGGAACTGAATTATATGGTTTAGTTATATTAGCTCAGATTTTTGCGAGCTATGCAGTAATTGTTGTGAATTTTGGATTAAGAACAATTTTACCAAAACATATTTCAATACATCGCAATGATAAAACTAAGATTTCCGAAATTATTTCTTCAGCTTTTTGTATCAGGCTTATTTTTTGGTTCGTTAGCCTTATTTTTTTTTACTGTGTCATTATCGCTATTCCTAGATATAATGAACATCTTCTCCTTTTTATATTATCATTTGGTATAACATTCAATGATTTACTGTTTCCGCAATTCTATTTTCAGGGAATTGAAAAAATGAAATTTATAACTTTTATAAATATTGGGGTTAATTCAATATTTATTCTACTTACTTTTATTTTTGTTAAAGATAATGCTGACTATTATCTTGTTCCGATGTTCAAGGCCATTGGTTTACTTTCAGGTGGAATAATCTCCTTATATATTATATTTTTCCGTCATAATATAAAATTCAGAATTCCGAAAAAGCAAATATTGATAATGTATATGAAAGAATCCCTGTCAATATTTTCAACTGAAATTGTCACATCAATAAAAGACAAATTTAATTACATATTTTTAGCTTCATTTGTGGGAATGAGTGAGCTTGTAATTTATGATTTAGGGGCTAAATTTACTTCTATTTTAGTAAAACCTGTAACTATATTAAGTAAGGTTATTTTTCCTAAAATTGCAAAAGAAAGAAATATCTTATTATCACAAAACACAGCCTTGCGTTCATTTATACTTATGGTTATTGTCATTCTTTCCTTCAACTTGTTTTTACCTTTTATTGTTAAACTTTTTATTCCTGAAACGATAAATCTAATGCCCCTACGAATTTTTTCACTTGCTCCACTTTTTTTATCAGTGAGTTCTTTTATAGCAACTAATAGTATAATTGCATTTGGTTTTAATAAATATATTTTTTACAGTATAATAGTAACCACAATAGTATATTTTACTTGTCTCGGAATATTCTATTTTTCAAATTCACTAAATACCGTAACAGCATTTGTTATTATAGCAGTGGTCTCGTATTTAGCAGAACTTATATACAGAGTAGTAATTGCAAAAAAAATAACAAAAAAATTACAAGATGATTTAGCTTAATCAGTCTTATCCATTTTAAAATATAATAGTTACAAAAAAAATATTCACAAAATTAAAACGAGTCAACTTTGAATAATGTAAAACAATCTTATTTTAAGATGCGTAGTAATTTTCATAACTAAAAATATGCAAAGTTTCCCTTTAACGGCAATTACTTATACTTTAGCTTTATTCTTTGCATTCATTTTTGCATTGATGGCAGAAAGATCTAAGCAAGGACAAAATAGAATTTTTTATCGTAACCTATCCTTAATGGTTATAATATTGTTCTGTGGTTTGAGGTTCTTCGTAGGTAATGATTATTACGAGTATTTCAGGAATTTTCAATCTATATCGAAATATAATTTATCTTTTTTAGAACAAAGATGGGAACCAGGAATTTATGTACTTACTCAAATTTTCAAAAAAAGTCAATTTGGTTATGTACTTTTTCTTTTTTCTTGTAATGTTATAACATATATCTTCATTTTTAAAGTATTAGTTTATAATAAAACATTAAAGTGGGGTGTATTTTTTACATTTACTTTAGGGCTACTTATTATGGCAAACGATCAGGTAAGACAAGGTGTTTCCCTAAGTATTTTTCTATTTTCAATAAAGTACATTGAGCAAAATAACTTTAAAAAATATATTCAATGGATTATTATAGCCTCTCTGTTTCATTATTCTGCAATTGCATTAATTCCTGTTTTTTTTCTAAAAAAAATAAAACTTAATTCACTTATTTTCTCTAGTCTAATAATAATGACTTTTTTAGGATATAAATTTGGTATTTTCTACAAATACATATTATTGTTAATTGAAAAGATACCGTATTATGGAGAGATATATATAGCAAGAATGCGTTTTTTTCAAATTGAAGATTCAGGTTCAGGTCTAATTATTTTATTTAATACATTAATTGCTCTTTTTGTAGCTTTGTATTACAATAAAATTAATAAACCCATTTATGCAACTTTATTTTTATACGGCAGTATTATTGCTATATTTAGTGTGGGATATATGCCAATTACAAGGTTTTCTTATTTTTTAGTTTATACAAATATTATTGTGTTACCAATTATGCTCAAGCATAATTTCAATAAACTATTTACCTCCGGCTTAATTGTTATATCTTTTATATATTTTTTTATTGTATCATTTTATGGCTTTGAAAAGCATGGTGCGGTGCCATATCGTACAATTTTATTCGAAAATATAGTTTCTCCTAAAAGTGAATATCTAACTAGATAATTTGTCGAATATTATGAAATACGTTTTTTGTTTTATTAATTCTATTAGAAATATTATGATTTATATTTTAAAGAATTTTACGAGTATTTTGTTTTTTTACAACATGTATTTTAGGATAAAGAATAAAACACGATTCTATAGTGAAATTGAAAAACGTAAAGACACATCAATTTTTAATTACAAAAAATTGTCACAACCAATACCATTTTACCCGATAGAATCAGTTAAAGACTCTAATTTTTATGGCATTTATCATTCTTTAAAAGAATATTCTGGTGTCAGTAGAATTTCTAATTCAATAGAACATGGATTATACTTAGGAAATTATGTGCCATTTGCTTCTCATTTAAGAACGACTAAATCAATAATAACATTCAGTGATAACCGAAAAAAACACTTGTTAAAGGCTAAAGTCAATAAACCAATCTATAAAATAGGGCCATACATACATTACGCTAAATTGCCAGTTTCTGAGTCTGAGTTCATAAAATTAAAAGAATCTTTAGGTAAAACCCTTTTGCTTTTCCCCTCCCACTCAATAACAAATTTTAATGTAAGAATGGATGTTTTCGAATTAATTAAAAAGGTTGAAAATCTTGCTCTTAATTATGATTCAATTTTGGTATGTCTTTACTATAAAGACATTTTGAATGACCACTATTTACAACATTTTAAAAAGAACAAATTTAGGATTGTAACTGCTGGGCATAAATATGATATTAATTTCTTATCACGCCTAAAATTAATCATTAAACTTGCTGACTTTACTGTTTCTAACACTGTCGGGACGCATACAGGCTATTGTGTTTATCTGAATAAACCTCATTTTATTATTGAGCAAGAAGTTCAATTAACTGGAGAGAATAATACTGAAATTATAGACTATAGAGTAAAAGAAGAATTAGATTCATTATCAAAAGAAAAGAAAGAAATTTTCAAGGAATTTATCATTTATTCTCCATTGATTACAGAAAAGCAAAAAGAAGTAATTGATAAATATTGGGGTATTTCGTCTATTAAACAACCAAATTTGCTTTTTGATATTTTAAATAAAAAATAATTTCACGAATTATATTACCTCTTATAAAACTTTGGTAAATCATAAATAAGCACCTCTAAAGCAATTAGTTAATAATATCAATAAAAATGACTGGTACAATAGTTATTTATAAATATGATTATTAAAAAAAATTAAACCCTTTTAGGACAGACTTAACAGTTTTCAGATATTATAACAGATGATTACTCGATTTACTAAATGTTTGAATAAAAAGTGCAGATACATTATTTAATAGCCGGATTAAATGCCGACAATATCTTCTTCTTAAATTTTAGAAATCATATTATCACATTAAAACTTAACAATATAAAATGATAGAATTTTCGGTACTAATTTCAGTTTATAAAAATGATAACCCTCTCTATTTGGAACAAGCTCTGAATAGTATTTATAAAGAGCAAACTTTAAAGCCTAATCAAATAGTTATAGTTAAAGATGGTCCTTTGACTTTAAAATTAGAAAACATAATAATTAATTTTAGTAAAAGTTGTAAATGTCCATTGGATATAATTTGTCTTTTAAAAAATGTAGGGCTTGGAAAGGCTTTAAATATAGGTTTGGAAAAATGTGTGTATGAAGTTATTGCAAGAATGGATTCAGATGATATTTCGAAACCAAACAGATTTGAAGTTCAAATTGATTTTATCAAAAACAATCCAAATATTGACGTAGTAAGTTCTTATGTGGATGAGTTTAAGGGTTCAATTGACAATATATTATCTACGAAAAGTTTACCTTTTGACCATATAAAATGTGTGAGAAGGCTTAAGTATGGTTCTCCTTTTAATCACCCTGCTACTGTTTTTAAGAAAAGTAAAGTCAAAGAAGTCGGTGGTTACAAAGATATTTATCTTAAAGAAGATACTTTTTTATGGTTGAGAATGTTAGTCAAAAATAATGTTTTTGCAAATATTCAAGAATCTTTGCTTTTTTTTAGAATAAATAATAACTTATACAAAAGGAGAAGAGGAGTTAAATATGCAAAATCTGAAATAAAACTTTTTATTTTTAGGTATAAAAATAAAATTATTAATAGGAAAGAGTTAATTCTATTTGGTTTACCTACCGTTTTAATAAGACTTTTACCTTCAATAATTTTAAAATATATATATATAATTTCAAGACAAAAACAAACTTTAATACACAGTAAATATGCCAGTAAAAAATAATACAATACTCTTAGGCTTAAACGAACTCAATTTTGATTATATAAAGTTTTATATTAATCAAGGTCTTTTACCTAATTTCAAAAAAATATTTGAGATACAGCCTCCTATTGAAACAGTTTCAGAAACTGAGTATAAACTTTTAGAGCCATGGGTTCAATGGGTAACTATACATTCAGGGAAAAGTTATAAAGAACATAATATTTTTCGTTTAGGTGACATTGTTAATAACCCTGAACTTTCTCAGATATTTGAGGAGTTGGAAACAGAAGGACTTTCGGTCGGTGCGGTTTCTCCCTTTAATGCTGAGAACCGATTAAATAATCCGGCTTTTTTTGTTCCAGATCCCTGGACTAAAACCAATCCCTCTGGTAACTGGATTGTGAAAGCTCTGTATCAAGCTGTTCATCAATCAGTAAATGATAATGCAAAGGAAAAATTAAATTTTAAGTCAATTATTTCTTTAGGTCTTGGTCTTTTATTGTATGTTCCCATCTCAAGATGGTTTCATTATGTAAAAACAGTTTCCAAAGCAAAAAATCCAGGAGCTAAGGCAGTTGTTCTGGATAGTTTATTAGCAGATGTTCATCTAACCCTATGGAAAAAATACAAACCTGATTTTTCAAATTTATTTTTAAATTCAGGTGCTCATGTACAGCATCATTATTTATTTAATTCAAAAGCATACCAAGGGGATCTAAAAAACCCTGATTGGTATTGCCCAGATGGTTTTGATCCATTAATTCAAATTCTTTCAGAATATGATTATCAGTTAGGTAAACTATTAAAGTTGAACAATGTTAAATTAATCATTGCTACTGGTCTGCATCAACAACCTCACAAACATTTAACTTTTTACTGGCGTCTTAAAGAACATGTCAAGTTTGCAGAGATGATTGGTATTAAAAACTTCTCTGAAATTTCACCAAGAATGTCAAGGGATTTCTTAGTGAAATTTAATAAAGAAACTGATGCCTTAAATGCAGAAAATTTATTAAATAGTTTTTATGCCTTTAAAAATGATATTAAAATATTTGAGGTAGACAATAGAGGGACTAGCTTGTTTGTTGAGTTGGTGTATCCAAATGATATTGATGAAAGTGATTCAATCTATTCAAAAGAATCAAATTTAAAATTAGAAAAATTTAAAACCTACATTGCATTTGTAGCCATAAAAAATGGTGAACACAATGGAATAGGTTATTTAACCTCTAATTTTGATTTAAAATCAGAAAAGAAGATTATTTTAACTAAATTAAAAACTATAATTAAGAAAATAGCACTTTCTGAAAATTAAATAACATGCCGTTCGATCCAAATTCAGCAAAAAAAGCAGGAAAAAAGTCTAAAAGAGGCCCTGCTAAAAAAGAAGGACCTTCCATCAAGGAAAAGATGGAAATGCTCTATGAAAAAGTGTTGGATGATCTGCTTATAAACCAAGAAAAACTGACTAAAACAGAACGGGTAAAAGTTTTTGTAACCCTGTCTAATTATATCTTCCCAAAAACAAAGTCTGTACGAGACAAATTTACCTTAGAACAATTAAAAGAGAAAAGAGAAGATCACTTCAATCAAGATCCAGATCCAACCAAATAATTTTTTAGATTAAAAAAATCATTAATTGAATTATAAAGAAACCTTATTTTTTATTGCCAAATGTTTGACTATTTCTTTGGAAGAAAAAAATAGACAAGAAATAGAAAAGCAATTAAAATCAACGTCTATAGACTGGGATGCTGTTGTAAAAGTGAGTACATCCCATTATGTGTTTCCTGCATTGTATTGTAATTTAAAACGTGCAGATTTCTTGCAGTATTTACCTCATGAGTTGGTTAGCTACATGGAGCATATTACCGATATAAACAGGGAGCGGAATAAACAAATAATTTTACAAGCAAATGAATTAAACAATGTTTTATTAGCTAATAATATTAGACCTATATTTTTAAAAGGAACGGGTAACTTATTAGCAGGCATTTATGAGGATATTGGTGAACGTATGGTTGGTGATATTGATTTCTTGGTTTCTAAAAAAGAATTTTTTAGAACGATTGAAATTTTAAAAAATAATAGTTACAGAAAAGAAGAAAATCAAAATAAGTATCATATAAGAAAAAAACATTACTCAAGATTAGTCAAACAATTACATATAGCAGCAGTTGAGATTCATAAAGAGATTACTTTAGAAATATATATTAACGAATTTAATTATAGCTTCGTAGAGGAAGATAGTCAGGTTTTAAAAGGAGTTACTGTTTTGAGTTATGCAAATAAACTTAACCTATCCATCATTGCGAATCAAATTAACGATAAAGGGTTTTATTATAAAACGATGGCCTTAAGAAATGCCTACGATGTTTTTTTATTATCTAAAAAAACGAATGCAAAAGATGCGGTGAATACATTAAAATATCTAAGAAATCCTTTGAATTGTTTTTTAGCAGCTTGTTATGAAGTTTTTAATATCATAGATAGTTTAGAATATAACAATACAAAAAAGGCAGCTTCCTATTTAAGAGATTTTAATAGTCAGTTTACAAATCCAATATTGAAAACGTACCCAAACAAACCTAACAATATTATAAAAAGAATATTATACGTTTTCTATAAGTTCATAACAATTAAAGGCTATCGAGTTTGGTTGTTTAGTCTATTAACTGATAAAGATTGGCAACAAGAAAAATTAATTCAGTTAGGAATAAAACGTAATATCACCAAATAACGCCCGCTTGCTGCATAAATAAATCTGCCAAAGCATCTTTGTTTTGATGCGTACCAATATAGGTCAAAAAAGTACTCTCCTTTGAGTGCCCAGTAATATTCATAAGTAGCGGTGTTTCTATTTTTCCATAATAGTTAGATGCAAATGAGCGCCTCATAATATGGGAGGTCACAAACTCATATTTTGGGGCATTTACAATTTCTTTTCTTCTTGTCTCTGGGTTATTTTTAAATCCATATACCAGTTCATCAATACCTGCCATTTTACAAAGTACTTTGATCTGTTTATTAAAAACCGCTTGAGATACTCTTCTCGGGAATTCATTCTCTAACAGTTCAATGACTAAAGTATCTGCAACACCAACAGTTACCGCCTTCTTTGTTTTCTGTTGTAAAATATCTATATACAATCCAGTAGGTGCTTTTCTAAGATTATTCGGACTTAATTTTAATAAATCTGAGACCCGCTGCCCGACACACAATCCGATTAATAACCATTTATAGCTGTCTTGATATACATCAGGGACCTGCTGTAATTCTTTTAGCGCTTTAATCTCCAATGGATTTAAAATATGAAGAATTCGATCTGAACTTTTCTGTTTAAAAGACTCGATATAATTAGAATAGGGGTGCACTTCTAAACCACTTTTCTCAGCATCTCTCAAAATAATCTTCAATAATTTTAAGAGCTGACCGCAGTAATTATCACTATACTGCTGCTCAATTTTTAGGAAACGCGTAAAAGATTCGGCGGTATATTTATCTATAGAATTCAAATACAATTTCTCTGATTTTTCAAATTCATAGGCTTTTACAATCCGAAATAAAGATTTATACGTCCGAATGGTATTGTGTGCCAAACCCACTGTTCCATATCCTTGAACTCTTTTTGTAGCAGAATTGGAAATAAAATGTTCTAAATAGTCTAAAAATAAGACGGATTTTTCTACTTTTATGGGTGTCTTATGTGTCTTTATTTGTGGTTTTTTATAGAAATTAACGTGCATATAACGTATGTTATTTTAATTATTTAACATTAATATAACTTGTATTTATTTATAGTTTAACAAAATATGAGCTAAATTTTAACAAGTTATCCTACTTAAATATACGTTATTTATTTAAAATATAAAAGTTAAATAACACATTATAAAGGAGTTAAATAAATTTATTTTTAAAAAGACTACGGACTGTAGTTGTTTAAATTCTCTGTGGTAATATTATCTTCATTACATTTTTTCTTTCCGATTTTAATCAACCTAATTTATCAAATATTTTTTTTGTTATCATTCAAATTCATAAATTTGATTTATAGTTGATGTATATAACTTTCATTACTTTTATCATTTACTATTTAAATTTACACTGGCTCAAAATATTGGGAATGAAAGGAATAATTCTTGCAGGAGGTAATGGTACAAGAATGTACCCAATCACAAAAAGTGTTTCAAAACAACTATTGTGTGTATATGATAAGCCTATGGTTTACTATCCGCTTGCTACTTTACT
>Ga0209709_10000726_pt1 | contig 31094 bp, 27 predicted proteins | sample ArcticOcean_MG_C_2_FD_187435 | JGI IMG/M metagenome (GOLD analysis project Ga0209709, IMG submission 187435) | Marine microbial communities from western Arctic Ocean - ArcticOcean_MG_CB4_136 (SPAdes) (version 2) | ecosystem: Environmental > Aquatic > Marine > Oceanic | place: Arctic Ocean... | reverse complement strand
TGAATTCGAGGGGGTGTATTCCCCGATTTTAACATAAGATTCTGCACCTGTGGGATTCTGCACCCTCTCATCGACAATAAATTTGTCTTGAGGGCCTGAATATTCGCTTGAGCAGTTCATGCTGAAGGAGGCGTCTGGGGAGATCGCATACCCGCTGCACCACTGCATCTCGACGGCGGTAGATTGCTGGAAATCGTGAGTGAAATATCCAGTTTCATTGACCGTTAGTGTTTTCTCATCATATTTCCAAGGGTCTCCAGCTTCTTCGGCGGTGACCATGATGACGAAAAGTAAGAAAACAACAGCGTAGGGGATGACGAGTCCGAAAAAGAACTGTTTCCATTGCATTTTCCGCCCACCAGGCGCATCCGTCGTACCGTAATTTGGAGTTTGAAATTCACTCACTGAGCCAGAGAGTGTGATTGTTTGGGGCGCCGGAATAGTGTTTGTTTCAAAGACTGAGGGCGTTTCTGGGAAAGGGGTTGTTTCGAAAGGGTTCGTTTTCGCCTCACCTCCACTTTCTTCCATGCGCCTTCGTCAATGTTCACTGAAATAATAATATTGCAGGACGGAAGTCAAAATTGGGTGTCTTTTCTCGTATGGGGAAAACCGTACAGTGTTTCGGGGTCGGTCGCGTTGAAATAGAACCAGTCAGTGCGTGGACTACTGCACGGGTGTCGGAGCGGCTACGTCGGGGATTGCAAATCCTCTTACCTGGGTTCAAATCCCAGTCTGTGCTCTTTTCAAAAAAATACTGTTTTGACTTTGTTTTGACGCGCAGTCTTGATAGCGAAAGACAGATTGGTTTGTCTTATCACATAGACATTGTCTAGTTTGGGAGAAGTGGTTATGCCTGAAATCAATCGTACGTTGGGAAATGTGGGCACGGGATTCGCTGCATTCCTCGCACCTCCGGGCCCAGAAGTTATTCGCTTTAGTGTCGGACAACCTGATTTCGCGACTCCACAGGCAGTTGTCGATGAAGCCAAAGCAGCTCTCGATAGGGGAGAAACAACATACACTCGAACACAAGGTTCGATTGAATTGTGTGACGCAGTTGCCCTTCACCTTTCAAAATATAAGATCCCAGTGGACCCTCTAGATGTGCTCATCACACCTGGTTGTAAGCAGGCGCTTCTCTATTCAATGATAGCAACCCTCGATGCCGGTGATGAGGTGTTGTTACTCTCTCCTGCATGGCCATCGTACGATGGGATGCTCAAACTTCTCAATTACAAACCTGTTCACGTTCCGGTACTTAGAGAGAATTACCATCCAAATTTCGACGCATTGGAAGCGGCAATCACCTCGAAAACCAAAGCCATCCTCATCAACTCCCCGAACAATCCCACAGGGGCTGTTTACACGCCAGAAGAAATTCGCCAACTTGTTGATTTTGCTATCAAACACGATCTGTGGATTATTGATGACATGATTTATGCAAATTTAACGTGGACCGATTACCCCTATACTTCCCCGTGTTCCCTTGAAGGAGGGGCTGAGCGAACAATTACTGTAGGAGGCTGGTCAAAAAGTTGGGCCATGACTGGATGGAGATTGGGTTGGATTACTGGGCCAAAGCAAGTGATGGACGGTGTCAAGAAAATCAATGTCAGTTCTGCAACCCATGTTGCAAGCTTCATGATGCCCGCTGCAACAGTAGCCTTAGGACTTGAAAAAGAAACTGCGGCTATGGCTGCATCATTCAAAGAACGAAGAGGTATCATACATGGCCTTTTGAAAGAATTACCTGGGATTATCGTGCCTGAACCCGAAGGTGCATTCTATGCATTCTGTGACGTGACAGGAACTGGAATGGACGACATCGAATTCGCTACTCGTGCACTTGAAGAAGCAAAGGTGCAGCTGATACCCGGGTCGTTAATGGAGTCGGGTGAAGGTTTTGTTCGAATCTCCTATGCGACTTCAACGGAAAATATCCATGAAGGCGTTCGCCGTCTAAGTGACTGGCTCAATTCGCTGTGATTCGGTAGAGCGTTCCACCGCTGCCAAAGGTTGCATAATACAAATTTCCATCTGGGCCAAATCGAAGCGGCAATGGGGTGCCTACATCTGTGGCGAAACGAGTTACTTTACTGTCCCATTGTTCTGTTGGCATCGAGCTGTTTGTCGAACTTGGAGTGAAATCAATTCGAACGATTTCATGTCCTTGTGGCAAAAGAGTGTTCCAAGAGCCGTAGACGGTTGCGTACACAGTATATCCTTCACCTGCGGTTGAATTTAGACCAGGAAGAAGTGAATGTTCTGGTCGAACATCGATGCCATTCAACGAAGTATGTGGGGTCCATTGAGCAACTGGGCCAAGAGTTCCAGTTGGAATAGGATGTTCGGGGTCATCGTCTGGCCACCCGTATGAAGCACCTGCTACCAAGAGATTGACTTCTTCATTTGGATGGTCGCCGTCCCAGTCACGCCCATTGTCTGAAAACAGATATCCCATTCCTGAAACCCAAACTCCATCGAATGAATTTCGAACGCCGGAGGCGAGAACGCCGTGTTCACCGGTATCGGGATTTACCCAAAGTAAAGCCCCGTTTCGCTCATCATTCTCATCACAGACGTTGCATGTTGAACCACTGTGCCAAATCAAAGTTCCATTTGGAAAGGCGTTGATGGCATTTGTTTGATGATTGCCGCTCGGAACTCCTTCGACGAGAAGTGTAGGATTGCTGAAGGTGAAGTTTATCCGATCATACCGGGTCAGTTGGCCTTCTTCTGAAATGAAAAGATGCTGAGGAGAAAGATGAATCCCGTGTGGGTTTGAAAGGCCAGAAAGAAGAGTTGTGGCGGAAAACCCATCTGAGGAGTTGAGTGAGAGAATGCGTCCGCCATCTCGGTCACACATCAAAAGATGTTGTTCATCTGCCCATTCAAGGCATGTTGGGCCACCAAAGCCACTGACTACTTTCTCAATAGCATAGCCATCGATAACCTCGCTGTTCAAGGGTTCTGTATAAGGATAAATCTCCCGAGCCACAAGAAGAAAGACAAGGAGTAAAACCACCGGTAAAAGGTGTGTTCGAACGCCCATGTATTTGACAAACCTAAGACGCGTATGAAGTCTCGCTTGATATTCATCCTGAATAAGAAATCCTTGGATTCATGTAGTTCACAGGTTTCGCCAATTCATGTCAAGGGTCGACTGGCGGATTAAACTCCTCTCCCTTTTTGTCGTTTTTGTCATCTCAATGGGGTACTACGCAAACATCGCCACCTATGATGAGCAACTTGGAACAAAGAATATTCTTCAAGTGGAAAAAGGCCAGATGACTGAAAGTTCGAATGACATCTTGATGAATTTGTCTTTTGGACCTGGAGCTGAAAACCTCTCTTGGAATGCAGTTCAACTGTCGTTGGGAGTGGATGGAAAGGAGTTTCCATGCATGGTTGGGGGTATGAGCTCTATTGGACAATCAAATGGCACGGTGCAATCAAAACTGAATGCAGATGGAAAAACATTCACGATCAATGTCGATGCCACTGGTGAAGAAATGCAATCAATCGATTTGTTCACAATGGCTGAAGCAAATGGAAGTACACCAAGCCTCACGGTTCAACGAACCGATATTTTCCTCGGCAGCAATACTACTGGAGTCGCCGTTGGTGAAGATTTTTCTCAAGTCGACTATGATTCGAATCTCGTGTTTGATGAATCTTCTGAACAGCGCCTTGAATGGTATTCGTACGACCTTTCGGTCCATCGTATCATTCCAGACTCGGAAACATATATCATTGAAGACCGTGGGGTTTTTTTTAAGGTTCAGTTGTTGAGTTACTATGATTCAAACGACGAATCACGGCACATCACAATGTTGGCTTCAACGCTTAATAACGCTACAATTCCTGCCCTCGTAGATGATTCAATGATTCAAATATCAGCGTGTTCAATCATTGAAAACGGTGATGGGGTGTGGAGTGCGAATGAAGTCATTTCATTGCAAGAAAATGAACTGAACATATGCGCAAGTACGTGTTCAGTAGAGATTCGGTCAATGTATCAGCAAAAACTAATTCGAGGCGCAAATCAAATCTAAGGTTCAAGCGTACCCAATTCACCAGTTGCTGCCAATACGCCGAACATGACGCCATAGAACAACACACCCAAGATCAGTAAACCGATAGAAACCCAAGCGACGACTTGCGCGGCTTTGGCTGTTCCTGCATCTGGGTGCCCCGGCATTGAATTGGTCGTTTGAAGAGCTGAGTTTGCCATAATTAGCCCGGGGATTGCAGTACATATCGAACATCCAACAATGCCCAAAACCGACAAAACCAGCGCAAGTGTTGCGTTCGTTGTAGGAAAGTAGCCCATGGCCATACCGGGCTGAAGAGGAATTTGGTATTGGCCCTGGTTTGGAATTTGACCCTGGTTTTGAGTTTGATTCCAAACTTCCGGGCCGTCTCCGTATTTTGATGCTACTTTACTTGGCTGTGGGATAACCTGTCGAGGAGGGGGGGTGCCTTGCATATTTTCACTTCCGGGTATTACTTAATCAATATGCCTAATCACAGAAGATTTACTTCACAATTGCCAAGACGGGCACGGGCAACGGCATGGTCGGGGTCGATGGCAAGGACGGCACGCCAAGCGGATGCTGCTGCCTCGTGTTGTTCTTGTTGGTGAAGAGTTGCTGCGATATGGAGGCGGGCATCGAGGTGATTTGCATCGCATCGGATTGCTGCTTGGAAATCATCGAATGCTGCATCGGCTTCTTTCAATTGCAAATAGAGCAGGCCTCGTTGATGCCAAGCTGGCGCATGGTTCTGATTCAATCTGATGGCTTCATTGAGGGGGCCTTCTGCTCGCTCTGGTCGCTCAAGAGAAAGATAACAGGAGCCGATTTGTGTCAAAGCGTGATAATGGTGTGGGGCTGCTTCAAGCACCATTTTGAGATCATCTCGGGCGTGTTCCCATTCGCTCAAGAGCATGAATCCTTCAGCTCGTCGCAAACGAGCGAGTGTGAGCGAAGGGGCCAGGTCAAGCAATATTTCTGCATCATCGATAACTTTCCTTCCTTCACCCATGGCTGCAAGAATACTGCATCGATTCAAACGGGCACGGATATGTGCTGGATCTGCAGAGAGTGCCTCATCAAATTGCATCAGTGCTTTATCAAGAATACCGCTTCGAGCAGCAATGTTTCCTCGAACGTAACTTATGGTTGCTGAATTCCCATGAATTGCTGCAGCCTCGATATGTTTTGTTGCGGCTGAGATATCTTCAAGGTCTAAGGCTAACATTGCAGCTTCTGATGCTGCTGATGTGTCTTCGTCTGGTAGAAGTCGGAGTGCACGCGCAATAGCTTCCTCCGCCCCTTGTAAATCTCCGAGTAACCGCATTGTTCGAGCAAGGCCAAGCCATGCGACTCCACATTCGCGGTCCAATCGCAATCCGTCATTGAAAGCATTGAGCGCTGCTGAAAGTAAGGTAGCATCGGTTTGTCCTGTACCATCTCGCCCTCTATCTGCGCGGGCAAGATGTAATCGGCCTTCAATAACATGAAGTAAAGCGTGGTCAATACCCAATGGAGTTTCATCAAGAAGCTTTTGCGCTTCTGAAATATATCCATTGAGAAGTTTACGACTTGCCATCCGTGCTCGTAATTCGGCGTTATCGGGACTGGCGAGTAATGCTCGGTTAAGTGCTTCTTCAGATTCTGTAATCTTGCCACTTGCCAGTAATAAATCAGATTTCAAGAAAATCAATTGTGTGCCGCCAGCTTCCAAAGCAACAGCATGGATGGCTGCTTTGAGCGCCTCTTCGAGTCGGTTTGTCATAGGTGACAAGAGCTTAGCAAGCAATCCCCAAGCCTCACCGTTTTGGCGATCAATATCAAGGCAACGTTCGACCGCTTGTTGGGCTTTACCTTGTTCGCCGTCATCAAACAATAATTGCGCATAACTGTACCAATCATCAGATCGTCCAGGGTCATCTGCTAAAGCCAGTTCAATCGCTTCAAGCGCTTCAGAACGGGAGCCTGCACGAGCACGCAACCCAGACAAAAGGGACCGGTCTGCAGCAGTGTCAACGCCCAATGCTTCCAATCGACGAACGTCACGCTCTGCTTCAGCATCACCAAGTTTAGCCAATAAATGAGCATGGGCGCGTAACAGTTCAGGTTGGTCTGGAGATACGGTCATACGAGCCTCGAGCCAATGGCGTCGGAGTTCTTCATCGCCTCGTAGCAAAGCAATATGCTCCAATGCTTCGAGGATATTTTTGTTTCCTGGAGAAGAGCGGTATGCTACGCCAAAGCAAGACTCTGCCCAATCATAGCGGCGTAAGAGTAGACTTGCATGGCCAAGGCGGTGGGCAGCTACAGGATTGAGGCCCAATGACTCAACTGTGATTTGACGAGTCGCAAATACATCAAGTAGACGATTTAACAAACTCTCGGTTACTGAAGATAACATTGATTCATTCGAAATTTCAGACTCGGTTGAAATCGGCGAAATCAGAGTTTCAAGTGCTTGGAGTGCATCTGAATGGGAGAATTCTTGTTCCATATCTGTTGAATGTTCAGATTGTTCGATCACTGAATGGACGAGTAAGGCTCCATCGATTTCGGGGTGAGTGGCACGAAGCGCCTCAACCACTCCAGTCATGTGAGAGAGATGTTGTTGGAGTGTGTCGACTTCTGTGTTCAGGTGAGTGAAATGTGCCGCTTGCCCTTCTTGGAGAACAATGGCTGTTTCAGAGAGTCGTTGAAGCCGTTCGTCTGCCTTTTTGAGCCAAAATCCAGCACTCCCTCCAACACCAATACAAGCGAGTCCAAATACGGCAGTTAGAGGGTCCATTGCAGCCCACCCGAACTTTGCCCCTTTATGGTCTGCGGAGGATTTGAGTATTGAGGGGGGGTTTTTGACACCTTACTGTTTTTTCCGACATATGGGGGATTCTTCGTATGGTTCATCGTTTTGAGTCATTAAACCCCTCGCTATTGGAACGATTCTTTGCTCACATTGAAAGGCTCTCGGAGTTCATGACTGATTGGGGTCGCGGGAATGGATGGAGTTGATGACGATTCAAACCGCCCTTGGTACCATGAACGTTTGAGAGATTTGGAACTCGAAGGATGGGTCATTGATTCCATCGAGGAGTATCTAGCCGAAAATGGGAATTTAGCCAGTGAACGACTGGTATACGTTGATTTCGTTGTCGAACTCGCTCAAGAATTATTGGAACGAACTGGTTATCTTGGCGATTCTGCCGACCGGCGTTCGCTGAACCAAAGTGAACTCTGGGAACAAGAGTTGCGAAATCCAATGAATGCAGAACGAGTACTCGTAGAATATCGGGCTTGGGCAAAGGATTGGCGGCCTTGGGAATTAATACTCCATAGTGCGGAAGAAGACTGGCAGGATGCAGGGCAGGAAGAAGCGTACGCCTCTTTCCTTGCACGCTTTGATGCTTTAGATGTCTCCTCATTACCTTCGACTGCCATCATATCCCCTTTGCTTGCATCGCCTGATGATGTGGATGAAATCGATCAAGCCCTGTCGTCGCTTGAAGAGGATGAGCATAGACAAAGAACTGCTATCGCCAATGCTGCTACTCTACTGGATAGTGCTGGGTTTGATGTCGGAAAAATTGAAAAAATGACAATTATCGAAGGGCTGGATTGGATTGCTAAATTACATGATTTGCATGATTTACATGAAGAATTAAGGTTGCTCATCATTGAGCGAATTACTCTTTTTGACCCAGAATTAGCCGACCATCATGAACAACGAAGGCGGGCACTCATCGGTGAAACCTCACATGCTGAATTGAGGAACTTCCGATTACAAATTGACGCAATTGCGGATAATCTGTACCAGCGCCTTGCCAAACTCAATGATTTGTTAAATGAGTGGAGAGAGAAAGGCGTTCAGTTCCCGCATAGAGACAGCGTACGCCCGATTGAATTGCTGGAGTGGGAGACCAATCTTCCCGAAATCGAGGTTTCCATACATAACCACTTGAATGCTCTTGACCGTTGGAATCAAATTATTTCACTCTGGGGTGGCGGGGAAAATTCTGGTGCTCAAGATGCTGGGGTACTTGAACGAACTGAGCAATTTATCGACCATGTAGACCGTTTAGACCAACAATGGAAACAGTATGAATTGGAAGCTATGATGCTTGTTGAACGGTACCAAGGCATGGGTATTGTGATGAGTGATTGGAGTGATGAAATTCTTCGAGATCCAAGAAGTGCATTACAACAACTGAAAAAGAATGAACATCGATTCGAACAACGTCTCGATTGTATCAAAGATTTGTTAACTCTTGATACTTCATTCGAAGGGAGGGAGGATGTCGATGCACGTGTCGAGGTAATGAAAGAAATCGATGTCGGCTTAGATGTTCTACAAAACACTCGCGAGATGATCGATACATTAGCCAAACGAGGGGCTCGTCATCGTCGGATGTTACAAAAGGATTGGCGCCAATTAGTCGCTCAAGGAAAAGCAGACGATGCCATCCCTACTTCGAGTTTCACACTGCAAGAGTTTGAAAATGAAATTGGAAATATTCGGCGTTTGGGAGCCTCTGTTTCTTCGTCGGGGGTTGGGATATCTCTTGTCGCGGGAGAAATACATCAACGATTGAAAGCCCGAGCTCGGCAAGAATTAGTATTCTTAGAATCCTCTGGGTGGGCCGTGCATCAACTTCTCAAAGAAGTTGAAACGGATTTGATATCAGCGGCACAAAAAATCAATGCATTTCGCCCGCATGTGACTTCGTATTCTCGGCTTGTTCGTCGCCTTTCCTCTTTACCATGGCACAGGGATGTGACATTGGCGCTTGAGATTCAAGAACAATTACGCGATCCTACCCAATTGAGTTCTCTCGCCGAAAAAATACCTTTGCTGAGTCAACATCTCGCTTCGCAGAAAAGTGAAAATGAAACATTTGTCTTCGAAGCCTGGTCGCCTGCACCAATTCGACAAACGCTAATGCCGGTTCCTGAAAGTTACACCCGGCATACAATGATTCCAAAGGACGCCTTAGGCGATGCGCATGAAGCGATGCTTGAAGCGATGGAGCCGGAAATTGAATCACATGAACCGGTGCTTGAAGTCGTGGAAGTCTTGAATGAACCTGTCGAGGCTGTGGGGGAAGAAAAAGAGGAAGTAAGTAGCCCTCTTCCTGAAATGGTTTTAGAAATCAAAGATGAACCTACGAATGTAATTCCAATGCCATCAAAGAAGGCGCCATCAGCAAAACCTGAACGCACAGAGGCTGTAAAAGTGCAAATGCCTCAGATGAAGAATATTGCTAACCTAGCAATCTACGCCAATATTATTCAATTCCTTGAAGCGATAAATCTCGACGATTTGGTCGATGACTTAACACTCAACGGTGCTGATTCATTGCCAAATGTTCGTCGTCGGTTGGCCAAACATGTTGGGATTGCTCCACGTGATACCCGCGTTGACCGAATGTTGAGGTTGGCGCTTCGGTTGCTACCTCAAGACGATGCAAATGATTTGTTCAAATCAGAATTATTAGCAAAAATTGGCGGCAATACAAAGACGATGAAACTCTGGATGAGGGCTCGACTTGAAAACCGACACTCCGGTTCAACCGATGTGTTTCTCGAAGACGCCTTCGATCTTGGAAATGCACTTCGACGAATACCTGGGCCAGGGTTTCCAATTTCTCTTACGAGTGATGAATATGAATTACCTGACCCTGGTGATATCAAAGCGTTAGAAGGAGAAGTCAAACAACTCATTGGACATATGAACCTCCCCTCAGCGGGCGGTATCATCGTGGAATCATGAGAGTTCGCTAAGAAGGGCACTCTGCTCTTTTTCACTCAATGTGTCTTCGACTGGTGAAGCAACTACTGCAATTTCTGGGGCGTTTGGGAGAGGGGCGTCAAGTGGCATGGGCGCGCCTGGCAAACCAAACGGCGCTGGTAGAGGCATGCCTGCAGCGGCCCCTAATGGTGGAAGAGGAGCGAGAGGTGGTAACGGCGTTGGTGCTGTTGGAAGGGGCAAAGGTGCCGGAAGCGGGGCTAAGGCCACGGGTGGGCCCGGCATTGGCGGCGTTTCAACTGGAATTACTTGCGGAGGTGCTGGAATTTGCATTGGCGGAGGCGGTATTGAGATGGGTGAAACCAATATTTGTGGCTGGATGGGTGCTTGGGGGGTTTGGGTGGGCATTGGAGTCGGGGCTAGCGCTGGGGCTGGGGCTGGGGCTGGGGCTGGCGTTGCTAGAGAAATGTGGAGTTGGTCGAGAGTTTCAGTTTCAAGTACTCCATTTCTCAATAAACCTGCCATTTCTGAACCAAGCAAAGCCATACTGGCTCGGAAAAAGGGGCGATTCGTGCCGTAACCATGCAAGGTGTGCACATGGACTCCACCTGAATTAGAAAACTCAAGCCGGTGTGTTTCAAGATGCATGAGAGAGCCACACCATATGCTGAGGGTAACTAAAATAACACCAATAAAGTTGATGATGGTTGGAGGTAAGAGCAAAAGTACGATTCCAGAAATAAACATGCCCAACCAAAGAAACTGATGATTATGCATCAATTCATTATGTTGGTGTTTGAAACCAGTGATTTCTCTTCTCATTGAAAGGGATACTTTCAATCTGCGTTGCCCGTCATCATCGAGTCTTGATTCGATAATTCGGAGCAAGTCGTCGTCAAGAACAAGGGATGTGGCTTTTCGACCATCGTCTGATTGCTGAAGGGGATATTCTGTTACCTTTTCATTATGAAATTGTTGGAGAAGTGGGGCTGCTCGAATTGGCAGACTCCATTCGCTCGTTTCATCGGTTGCTTCAAAATTCTCTTCCGGATCTTCTCCGGAGTCTTCGCTTTCTTCGACTGCTGCTTTGAATTCATCTTCGGGCTTTACTAAACCTTCAGATTCCTTTTCTAACGATGGAGTATCTTCTGACTCCACGTCACCGAAAGGGTCTGTGTTGTCGTCTGGCCACTCGGTAGATTCGCCTTCGCCCATAAAAGTGACGAGAGTTGAACCATTAGATGAAGTCGTCGTATTCAACGGTGGAGTTCAGCTAACCAGGATTGAACATCTTCGCGTTCTGCATATCCTTTGCCTGCTTTGGTACCAATGACTGTTGCGATAGCGGATTCAGATGCAATCTCAAGGGTTCGGTCGCTCAATGGTCCATTGAATACAATTGCAACTGCGCCGTCTGCACTTCCTGCTGCTTTCGAGAGTGTTGCAGGACCGACTGGTTCCGAAACTGTCCCGTCAACCATGATGAAGACAGCCTTGTTTTTGTCAAGGTTATCGAGGTGGTCGAACATTTCTTGGACTTCTGCAGGGGCTTCCGGTGCTTCGTAAACTTCTTCCATTCCTTCTGACCAATTTTTATCTTCAACGCCTGCTTTTTCATCGTCTTCGGCTTGCTTCTTGCCAAGTGTGTGAGCGAATTTCTTTGCCTCAACCTTCATTGAAAGGCACTTTGTGACTGTCTTTTGAGGGAGCAACTCCCATTCTTGGCCAACCGGTGCTTGAGCAACGAAATCGACTTTCAAAGTTTCCATCAACTGACTGAACAACATTTCGCCGCCTCGGTCACCATCAATTGCAAGAATGACGGTTTCCTTGCCATTGGCAAGATCGATAAGTTCCTGTTTAATTGTCCCAGCGCCATCGGCACTGATGGCGTTCTTGACGCCACAATTCAAAAGATTGCGAACATCGTTTCGGCCTTCAACAATAATTAATGATGAAGAAGATTCGATATTCGGTCCACAGGTGAGTCCGTGGAACACAGTTGCGGTTCCAGTGGTCATCACTGAGCGAACTTCTTCGATAATTGTCTTTGAGGCTGCTTCGCCGGAATTAACCATGGTGAGCAACAGTTCTTTTGCGCGGTCAACAACTGCAGTGCGCTTCGATGCACGGATGTCTTGGATTTCGACAACTGTGATGATTGAACTGCATGGTCCAATTCGGTCAATTGTTTCGAGCGCTGAAGCGATGATTGCTGTTTCAACGTTGTCCAAACTGCTTGGAATCAAGATGAGTCCATGCACTTTTCCGCCTTTCGATTCGATTTCTACATCAACGTGTCCGATACGAGCTGTGCGTTGTAATTTACGCAATTCCAGTTCGTCTCCGAGCAAACCTTCTGTTTGCCCCATGATCGCGCCAATGATGTCTTTTCGTTGGACTGTTCCATTTACTTTAATATCGGCACGGATTTGATATTTCATTGCCTTGCCTTGCTTGGAGCCGCCTGGGCGCCCTCCTGTGTGTGGTTTTCGAGCCATTTTAATTTCTCCTTCTATCGACATCCCATTGCAAGATGATTGGCCGGAGCCAATCGCTCATTTGCTGCAAGAGTGAATGAATTCACACTGCGTGAAAGGGAGGTGGATGGTTACCCCACCTGTCGGCTCCTTTTGAATCCTCTTACGGTTTTCGGGCTTAATCTCTTTATTTGCCATACAAGAGTTTGAAGAACAGAGGCGTCTTCCCATTACGCGTGACGACCTCCAATTCTCGAAACTTGGATGTATTTCGAAGCACTGTCGAAGTCATGCTCGCCGATGGTCGACTCACGAGAGAAGAGAAGCGCCTCACCATCAAACTCGCCAGTGCGCTAGAGTTGACAGAAGAACAACCTGCACTCATTTACAAAGCCATTCAGAACAATACAGAAACTGAACCAGGCGAACTTGTATCAATGGAAGAAGCTCGTGTGATCTATACTAAAGTGTTTGAAGTCGCTATTGTTAATGCCTCCCTCTCGCGTGATGAATTTCGAGTCCTTGCCCATTTGCGCTCCGTATTTGAAATCGATGATGATGAACATCGAAGCATTGAGACGTTGTTGCGCGAAATTGTTAAAGAAAAGTTCGAGGACCCAAGTGTTGTCGACAAAATGCTCCTTACTCTCCGCGATTCGGTAGGACTTGTCGGCGATATTTTTGATACCGTTCGAAAGAAGACCTCCGATGGTGGTCGAATTGAATGAAAAATTGGCGCTTTACCTTGGTGAGCCCCGACCAAAACTGCTACGATCTCATCGTAAAATGTTGAAGTTTCTCAAAGGTGCCTACGACTCTGGCGTTCCTGGCATGATGACGAAACCATCGACTGACTTATTGGCGCATTCCGGAGGATATGCGTTTCACTGTGGTTGCCCAAATCCCGAAATGCGTGATATTGCATCTTGGATTCTTACAAGCGGTGAAGGGAATACTCGCCGCGTCGCAAAACTGATTCCTTCACTTTGGAAGCGTCACGGGCAAGAAGACCTTGTCTTGGCTGGACTTTTACTTGCGAATATGTCGGAAGAAGAGTTAGGAGAATCGTCGTGGATGGCGTTTATTCATCTCTTCAAAAAACAAGAACCCTTGGGCGCTTTACTTGAAATCAGTGAAGAATTGATTCGAGGAGGGCATGAAGTTCCCGATGATGCGTGGCTAATTGCAATGGCTGGGCAGAGCAAACTTTGGCATCAGGTTGCTGTGTTGTTTCTCTCATTAAGAAAAGATGGTGTTGGCGAAATTCGCGGTCTTGTATCGACCGCCCCTGCGGGTGGAGAATTGTTTGAAAGGATTCGAAACCGTATCCTTTCACAGGAGAATTGAAGCCCTTGCTCGGACGCCGTGTGTGTATGAGTGAACGATTTCTCCCCACAGATGACCCGGTGCTTGAGGCTGTGCTTCAATGGACGGTTGCACGTGATGCACAGGATGTTCGTCGTTTACTGGAGTGGTTACCTGAAGCACGTTCGAGTCGAGAACGTAAAGCATTACTCGACCGCGTAAGGGGTCTCTTAGCAGAACTAGAGTCGGCATTGGATGGGCTTGAAGACCTCACGTGAGGTGATTGAATGGTAACCGTGGTACTACTCGCAGGCGGAAAAAGTCGCCGGATGGGTCAAGATAAAGCAAAGATGGAAGGGGGTGTCGAGCGTTTACGTTTACTCGCCATCCAATGTGGTGTTGAGCGAATCATTACCCTCTGCGGTGATGTGTCCCGCCAATCAATGTTTGAGGGAGAAACATGGCCAGACCCGCCTTCATGCACCTCCTTGTCCGAAATATTGGAGTGGGTATTCGAGAAAGTCGAAGGGGCGATTCAATTCATTTCATGCGACTCGTTTCAATTAGAGCGCGAAGGAATGGAGTTCTTGTTAACCTGCGGGGGAGGAGTTCCGTTGGACCAAGATGGAGTTCGCCAGCCATTGCTTGCCCATTGCCCACCAGAATGGGAATTGAATTCGTCTGAAGGGAGAATTTCCTCCCTGTTTTCGAGTTTTCGATCTCTTGAACTTGGCGAGCTCGCTGTTCAAATGAAAAATTTCAACACGCCTCTTGATTGAGTTCGAATTACGAAACGATTCGATCAATGATTTCGGGATACAATTGATGTTCCTCGATTTTTACCCGGTCTGCAAGAGACGATTCTTCGTCGCCTGGGAAGACTGGGACTCGACGTTGCCCAAGAATTTCACCGGAGTCCATTCCTGCATCGACATAGTGAACTGTACAGCCCGACACTTCAACGCCAGCAGCAAGCACGTCACGATGTGCATGTGCTCCCGGAAATGCGGGGAGAAGGGAGGGGTGGATGTTGATGATGCGAGGAGTCCAATGGTCGACAAAATCCGCCGATACAAGGCGCATATAGCCGCTGAGAAGAATCAGTTCAATTTGATGCTCTTGTATGAGGGAGAGTATTTGCTGTTCGTGAAGATGGCGACGAAGGGTACGATCTGCCTCTTCAGGCAATGCAATACAATGCGCTTGTATCCCAAGTTGTTCGGCTTTCATGAGGCCGGTTGCCTCTGGATTATCTGAAATTACCAGCACAGTGCGATGCCCACAATCAAGATGTGTTTGTTGGTGAGTGACCATCGCTTGCATTCCAGAGCCTGATCCTGAAATCAGAATTGCACAACGAATAGGGTCCGACGCGGAACCCGTTCGAAGTGGACCCATCCCGTTGGTCATATCATGGGCTATCGTGTAAATGTCTTGAGCCCTTCGGAAAAGCGCGCCCATCACTTTTTGAGGGTCCCTCCGTACGGTTGAGCGAGGAGCATGGCTGAAATGGTCGCATCAAATTCTTCGGCAAACGCTGAAGAAGGCGTTGGAGTTTCAGCAAACCCGTTCCTTCATTTAACTGAAGAAGAGATTATTCAACGGGTTCTTGGTGAACACAAACCTTCGCGCAACCCCTTTGTCCGAGGTATATGGATTATTATTGGAAGCATTGCGGTTCTCTTCGCCGTAATCGGGATATTCGTGCCAGGTTGGCCAACAACCTCTTGGCTGGTACTTTCGGCGTATTGCTATGCTCGCTCAAGTCAAAAAATGTTCAAATGGTTGCTTACCAATCGAATATTTGGTTCTGGGCTTCTAGAATATTATCGGACGGGGAAATCTTTGCCGTTCCACTCTAAAGTGGTTATTGCAGGCATTATTTGTATCGCGTCAACCGCCTCGATTTGGGCAATCACCAAAGCGGGAGATCCTGGTTTCGGCCAGACGCTCATTGCTACCGTCGCCATCATCGGCGTGTGGTGGGTCGGTTGGAAAGTTCCGACCACTGCTTAGTCTTCAGTTGTTGGTCCTTCGTACTTCTCAACTGTTGAATGTCCTGCTTCTGTATCAAAATTTGGAAGCAGACCGTGAATGATGAGTCGAATGCTTCCCAGTCCGAACCAAAAAGCCATCCTCCATGCTCCAATGAGATGTTGAAAATATGATTTTTGAATATCCTTGAGATGACTCATACTTGAAGCCACACGGTTCTCGACTTAAACAATCGGGGCATATTTCCGAAATAAGCGTTCAATGCCGGAAAAGTCGATGTCCCGTGAACAACATCGAAAGACCTCGTTCATCAGCAGCATCGATGACTTCTTGGTCCCGAATCGAACCACCTGGTTGAACAATTGATGCTGCTCCAGCATCAGCTGCCTGCTCAAGACCGTCTTTGAACGGGAAGAAAGCATCAGATGCAAGAACGCAACCTTTGGCACGCTCACCTGCTCGACGGGCGGCGATTCGGACTGCTTCTACTCGACTGGTCTGACCCGGTCCAATACCGACAGTAGCGGTTCCTTGAACCATTACGATAGCGTTGGACTTCACTTGTTCACAAATGCGAACTGCAAATTTCATACTTGCTATTTCATCTTCACTTGGTGACTTCTTCGTAACGACCTTTGCCTTGTCCCAGTCAATAACGGGTGGTTCTTCGGTTTGAACAAGCCACCCTCCTTCGATTGGTTTACGAACAAGAATTCGCTCAAGAGACGCCAAGCGGTTTCCAGGAGATTCGATAGTGAGGATTCGCCGGTTTTTCTTTTGCATGACGATTCCTTTAGCATCAGCGTTGTATGCTGGAGCCATAAGAACTTCGATAAAGAGCGATTCCATTGCTTTGGCCGTGTCGGCTTCAAGTGGTTCATTGAAACAGATAATGGATCCAAATGCAGATTCCGGATCGCTTGCTAATGCCGCTTCATACGCTTCTTTTTGAGTCGCACCAAGGGCCGCTCCACAGGGATTGTTGTGCTTGACAATGACGCAAACGTGTGGGGTGTTTGGCCATTCATCGGTCGAAAGAGCGCGGCAGAGGCGAAGTGTAGCGTCTGCATCCGAATAATTGTTGTACGACATGTCTTTTTCACCCTCGACATGTGCAGTTACAAGTGTTGAATGGTTGCCAAACTCACGTGGGTCAGTATACAATGCTGCGGCTTGGTGGCTGTTTTCACCGTATCGCAGCGCATGAGTTTTGACAGCAGATGCCAGAAGGGTGGATGGGAGGCGTTCTGTCTGTTCGGCGGTAACATCACTCAGTTCAGGGCGGCCAATCCAGCGAGCATGAAGTTCGTCTGCAATGGCTGAATCATAGGCAGCAGTGTGCTCATATGCGTCCAAGGCGAGGCTACGCCGTAAATCCATTCCAATCGATTTGACATCAGATGCAGAATTGAGCGCAGATACGATCTCATCGTACCGTGTTGGATTACAAGCAATAATGACATTGCGATGATTTTTCGCTGAGGCGCGAACCATCGTTGGCCCACCGATATCAATCATTTCGAGGAGAGCTGGATCTTCTAAAGGCGGTTGTTGGGCTGCTGCTGCCGAAAAAGGATAGAGGTTGCATGCCACAAGTTGAATCGGAGGATAGCCCAGTTCTGCTAAACCCTTCAAATCCTCTTCAGATTCAAGGCGAGCAAGAAGTGGTCCATGAATTGCAGGATGAAGTGATTTGACGCGCCCATCAAAAATCTCAGGGTGCCCAGTTACTTCGGAAACGCCGATAACGTCGAGACCTGCTGCACGAAGAGTACGAGCAGTTCCTCCAGTCGATACGAGTTGGAAGCCGTGTTGTGACAAAGAGGTAGCGAATTCTACAATACCTGTTTTGTCATAAACGCTGAGCAAGGCACGTGGTTGCGGGGTTGAGGTTGCGCTCATCGAAGATTCCCGTTATCGAATGCATTGGTCCGATGATATTGAACATAGCGCCGCAGAAAATTGGATTTTCTGCCGGATTAATCGCCGCGGGCTGAGATGACTTGGTCAACTCGCAAGAGGCCGCAGGCCGTTTCACAAGCCGCTTCCAATCCATGAGCCAGTGTTTCTGCACTTCCCCATGCTTGGTCAATAGGCTTACAAAGACCGGTTTCAGCTACGCCGAAACTCGAATTGCCTTGGCGGTGTTGAGATCGGAGTTCGAGCAAACAATCGAGTTGGTCGTTACCAGAGTTTGAAATCAGAACCGATGGAATGGCCTCAAGTGCACGAGCGAATGCTTCCATAGCCAAACGTTCCCGGCCACCGTGTTGTTCAGCAGCATCTTTGATCGCCAGACTGGCAGCGATATGCAGACTTCCGCCACCCAGTAGAACCTCGCCTGTTTCCATTGCGCTTGTTACCGAGCATAATGCATCATACAACCCTCGTATGATTTCTTCAGTTGCAACTCCATCGCCGCCCCCGACATCAACGGTAGCAAGTCCCGATTTCTTACCGAAATCGAGGTGGATGCGTTCTCTTCGGGCGTCATCGCCTTCAAAGATTTCAACATTCATTGATTCAAAAGTACCGAGAGTTGATGCTGTGAGGTCATCGAGGTGGTCAACGAGTTGTGCACCAGAAGCCTTTGCGACATCTTCAGCGCCCGCTCGCTCAAAACCAGCGAGAACGAACAACCCGGCATCGACGAAGCGGTGGAGGGCGCGTGGGTCAATTTCTTCAGCACAAACAACAATAGTTGCTCCACTTTCAAGAATTTGAAGTGATTTCTTTTCGAGGATGCGTTCCTCTGCTTCCATGAAGGCGACCCATTCATCCGGAGTTGAGATTTCAATTTCAGCCTCCCGGGTACTTTGCTCAAGGGCGATAGGGCAGGAAAGAACGGCAACCCTACCTGCGGGGAGATGTCTTGGCATCCGATCGAGTTCAAACCGGCGTTCTAGAACCAATCCTTGCAAGAGTGAGGTGTCAGAAAGAGTTCCTTCGCCGCGCTTTGTCATTCGGACATCTTCGGTTCGGACATGGAGTACCCCGTTACTTTCTCCAGCGACGGTTTGGGCTGCATCGACAATGCAGCGTGCGAGATGTTCGCTACCAGATTCTGCAGCAGTTCCTGTCATTGAGGTTTTGGCGACCAAAATAAGTCGGTCGATATCGGTGGGGGATATGCGCTCAACACGTTGGTCCAACACCTTGAGTGTTGTTTCAAGGGCTGCTTGATAGCCTTTAACCGCCAAGAGTGGATGGAGTCCTTTTTCTAAAAGGCGCCCTGCTTCACGCATAAGTTCACTGGCGAGAATCAGACAACCAGTCACGCCATCGCCACAAGCATTTTCTTGAGACTCTGCGAGTTGTACAAAGGCTTTAGCCGCTGGGTGTTTGACTAAGAGTTCTGCAACTATTTTTGCTCCGTCGTTGGTTACAGCTGTCTCTCCACTGGTTTTGTACATCATTTTGTCAAGACCATTTGGGCCAAATGTTCCTTTGAGAAGATTGCCGAAGGCAACTGAGGCATTCACCAGTTTTTGAGTGACAGCAGGCCCACTTGTCACCGAAGTGGTTGGACGGACAATCGCAACCGGTGCGCGCCCTGAGCCGTCGTTACGTTGAGCCATCACTTCAAGCGGCGGTGAAGCGTATAGATGAACCCTTTCTCTTGCCTAGGTATTTTGAAAAAAACGCGAGATGCCGCGGTTGAGGGGTTTGTGAAAGATCAAAGAAAATGGTTCTATCTTCGATTCTTTTTGCCCTTGCGCGGTTTAGAGCCACGCGATTGGTTTTCCCACGACCGGCTGTCTTTACTACGGCGGTCAGATTCGTCTTCCCAATTGTTATCTTTAGGGGCGCGAAGGCCTTCGGGCATGTCTTCAAACGATTCGATATTGAGATGCATGCCTCCTAATTCTTCTTGGAGTTGACGGACGTTTTCCCCACCTTTGCCAATAAGGGTCGAAATCATGTTTTGGGGTGCGTAAATTGTCGCACTGGTTTCACCTTTGAATTGTACTTGGCATTGAACGCCAACCCATTGTTGGATGATGTGGACCAGTTGATCTCGAGCAAGAGATTTGAGTGGTGATACTGCGCCAGCAGTGCGCCCTTCAACAGGCACAACAGCTATTTCAGAACCAAATGCAAACATTTCGTGAGTGATTTTCCCGCTAGGGAATTCAACGACTTCGATGACTGGCCGAGCAAGTTCTTCTTGCATTCCTGTTGGAGGTTTTACCGTCATTCGTAATTCAAGGACTTGTTGAATTTGACCTGCTTCAACGTGAATGATCGTATCAAGCACTTGGCTTACAAGGCCCAATTCAACTTTTCCAATCAGGCGCTGAATTGCTTCAAGTGCGGAGTTAGCGTGCGTAACGCCGAGAAGTCCAACTCCTGCAAGGCGAACATCAGCAAATATTTCGAAATCACGGGTACGGCGTACTTCATCGAAAATAACGAAGTCTGGACGGACAAGGAAGATGATTTCTGCTGTTTTCTCAAGGTCGCCCTCGAGTGGTGCGTATTGAGTGATTCGATCTGCGAGTTGCAGGTCACGGGGTGCTTCCATGGTCTTGACCATTGCACCGATTTCGGTGTCGAGGTATTCTGCAATCGCTTGAGCAAGTGTCGTTTTTCCAGAACCTGGGCGTCCACAAATGAAAACACCACGATGATGGTCTGCTAAACGTGCAATGAGGCGCTCGTCCAACTCATATTCATTGAGAGAAAGTTTGGCTACAGGTCGGACAATGGTAATTTCTCGAGCATCCGCAAAAGGAGGCCATGCACAAGCAATTCGCAAATCTCCGAGTTGAATCACTTTACATCCAGTACGGTCAATTTCAAGAAAACAATCACTTCGATGACGGTTTTCGTCCACGAGATCTCCCAGTTCTTCTTGTAACGCCTCCATTCGTAGCGTATCCCAATTTTGCTCGGATTCAACCTCGATTAACCGAAGGTCTCCGATCGAACCTTGTTTGACTCGAGGAGGGCAATCGGCCTTGAGAAATACGGTGTGAACCTGTTCCATCAACAAAGCTTCGATTGGTAGAGGGAGGGGGGGGTGGTCGCCGAACTTAGCCATTGCAATCGGCCATCGTCGGTACGAGGAGCATTTCACCCTTCGCATCGAAGGCAAGAGTGTGAATCAGTTTGTTTTTGGTTGAATAAGTGCGGCAGTCCACCAAAAAGAGCCGATGAAAAACAGCGATAGCCCGTAGGAACCCACAGTTGGGAAATCAAATACGCCGATGCAAATCTGAGCAAAAATAGCAATCGATGCGAGGAAGCTGAAAATGACCAGAATACCTTCTGCATTTAGGCCGAGTGCTCCGAAAGTAATCTCCTTTTCAGACAAGCCCCAGGCCATTCCTGTGAGTGCCGATAGCCCGATGAAGGTCAGTGTGGCGTCCATGAGGTTGCCTTGGAGAATCCATGTAAGGAAAGAGGCAAGAAAACTTCCGAGGAACATGCGTTGAACGGTCACAAAGGAAAGGCCCATGTCATTGGCGAAGCGCCTTTGATTCTTGAAGACTCGCAAGAGGAGGTTTCAATTCTCTACGTTCTGAAGGTGATGTTGGTGGGCAAGTGATGTTGCTTTGTCCAGCAAAGTTGCGGTTCGAAGGTGGTCTTCGATGCTTTCGAGTGCCGAATTGTTGTTTGAAAGAATGTGTTTGTATTGTGCTTCGAGTGGGGGGGTTGAATGGAGCGTTTGTAGAGTTCTATATCCTGTTCTTTGCGAACCGAATTCTATTGATTTATGTTCTCTAAAATCAAGGCGTATGTGTTGTTTCGTCCCCTCAATTGTAAGGCGATTCATATCTGCTTGCCCCCAGCCAACGTGTACTTCCACATCAGTGGGTGGCCGAAGTCCTTGGCCTGAATACGTCATGTGAAATTGCGCCCGGGATGCGAGAGACATGGGCACAGGCCTATTGTTTTCAAGCGCTATCGCGACAGAAAAAAGAGGAGAAGATTCGGAAACAAGAAGTGAGGGGAGTAGAGCAAATGCATGCGATGCTAAATTCTCAATCACATTGCCGTTTGCTGGTTTCTGGCGTGAAGAATATTTCGTGAACCGAATTGATTTGACTTGCCCGATGGCATGACTTTTGATGAGTTGCGTAGCATATTCTATTCCGGGATGATAGCGTAAAAGATATCCAGAATGGAGAGTGCCCGTGCTTTTTTGAGCTGCATCACATAGAAGTTTGACCTCGTCGAAAGATTCCCCGAGGGGTTTCTCGACCAGAACATTGAGCCCTTGTTGCAACATGGCGATTCCAAGAAGAGGATGGGTTGAGTTTGGAGTCGCAATAGAAATAAGATCCAGTTTAACGGCCTCATGCATTTCCATCCAGTTTTGAAACACCCCGTCAATTGACGGATGTATTGAATCCAGACGACGAGCTTTGATGTCGCAAGCATATATTCTGTCAATAAATCCTTGACTTTTCAATTGTGCAAGTGTTTCGAGATGTTTTGTGCCCCAACGGCCACAACCTACTACGCCCACATTGTATGACATCGTAACCAAATCATTCGTACGGCCGAGGCCTGAGAGCGTTACCTTGTTCATCGTGTGTTGTGAATTCATACCGGGTGACGGCTGCCGTGAATTTGGACAGGTCTTGTGTGTTTTGATTTTCAAAACCAAAATCAGCATACAGTTTCGGAGAGAACGAAAACCCTTCCACACCAATATATTCTGCACGTGATACACGAGTCGTGATTCGTCCAAACCCGTGATGCCAGAGAGCAAGTGCCGTGATGGCGTCTTGGCTTGTTGGTGACTTTCGAGGGATTCGGGGGAATGGAGGAGTTAAACACGAATTGGGTATGAGGTTCTGCCCCGTGCGTATGTGTCGTTTTTTAGACATGATTGAACGCATAAACATCCAACGGATTCTGAAATGTGAACGGTCCCTGTAGGTGTTTTTAGACAAATATTTCTTTTCAAAGTCATAGATGATATGTTTGATGATGTCCCAGACTTCACGGGTCATGGCATACCCCCAGAAATGGCGGTTTGTAGCAACTGCATGCTGCATTTGTTGCGTTTGTAATTCAGGAGAGTCATGGTTGATATTATAGGCCATTACAGTCCCAATATCACAGTAGTTTTGAGACCAGTCAGAAAGGTCGAGCACCGTTTGAATATAACTCGGTGCAAGCAGCATATCATCCTCAAGCAAGATGATTCGATCATACGAAAGATCGTCGAATAATGTCCTTCGGGCATCGATAAGATGGCGCCCTATGCCCCAGTTCTCCCCGCGAAGAACAAAGGTTGGATCATCGAAAGAGGAGTTGTTGACCAATTCGACAAGGTCGTTTTGACGTGCTTTTTCTCCCCCGTCGAGGTAGACATGGAGATCGCAATCGTGGGCAGCTTTATTGGCTTCAAGAGCCGAAAGAGTTTGTTGGAAATAATCCACTCGGTTAAAACCAAGGAGAAGAATTGCTGTCTTCATTGCATTCCCTCCGTTTTTGTGAGAAAAGAGGCTCGGTCATGTAAACAGTAGCTCGGTTGTAATTGGCTGAAATGGGCGGACTTCAATTCATCAAGGCAGTACCGAGAACCAGTCTCGCCTGGATGATGCCCGCCCATGAACTCGCCATCTTGTTCTTGATGATGAATCAACCGTCTTTCTATCGACCTTACTTGCCTGAAATGGTTCGATACAAGTGCCAGCGGGTAGAAGGGAGGAGATTGCTGTTTTCTTGAACAGACAAAGAAAAGAGGATCCTTCTTTGGTGTTTTTAGAAATGTTTGGCCCATTGAGTGTTTTGTTCGATAGTGGAGGCTAGTCTTTACAAAGGGAGTCGTTGAACATTGCCCGATAAGATGCAACGTTGGGCCCCTCATCTGCTTGGTTTAGTCACCCCCCTCGTAGCTATCTTTGGAATTCTTATGGGTGGCTGGTGGTCTGGCAGCGTAATTGTGCTGCTTCTTATCCTCTATCCACTCTTGGATGTTGTTTTTGGCAATGATGACGCTGGCAGTCGTGTAAACCAAGGGCGTGCCTTTGATATTATTCTCCATCTGCATGGGCTTCTTGTTCCGATTGCTATTGTGATACTCTTGTGGCAAATACATGTGGCTGGCTGGAGTCAATTCATGGCTTTAGGCGCTGTTTCGATCGGTTTTTCATCAGGAGCGAGTGGGATTGTAACTGCGCATGAGTTGGGCCATCGTCGTCCTCGTTCCTTCAGTTGGTGGCTTGCTCGCCTCGACCTGTTATGCGTACTGTATCTACACTTCACAACTGAACATAATCACACGCATCACAAACATTGGGCGAGAGATGTTGACCCGACATCTTCGCCGTTCGGACGGAATCTCTACGTCCATGTGCTTCGAACTGTACCTCTGCAAGTCATTGGTGCTTGGCGGGCACGTCCTGTCGATACGGGACGATCCCTTGCGGTCGAAGGTTTGCTCGTTCTTGGGCTTTTCATCCTCAATCCAGCCGTATTAGCTGGTTTTCTTCTTCAAGCAGGGTTCGCTATTTTCATTCTTGAATACGTCAACTTTCTCCAGCATCACGGCTTGCAGCGCGAGGATGGCGAACATGGAACTGTTGCACATGCGTGGGAAAGTCGTTCTCGCTGGTCACGCTGGACACTGTTAGAATTGCCCCTGCATCCATCTCATCACCTGAAATCGAGTTTGCCTTATTACGGCCTCGATACTCACGATGATGCTCCGCAGTTGCCGTTTGGATACTACCTGATGTTCTGGCTGGCGCTCATACCTCCACTGTTCTCAAAAGCAATGGCGGCGAGCAAGCTCCAAGATTCGAATGTTTGATTTACCCTTAGGGGCAATCCGTCGGAATAAATTGGAGTGGGTTTTTCTTTTAGAATGATTATGAAGGGCAAGGTATCAAAGCCTATCGCATTTTGGGACACACATGGTGAATAAGCAAGCCGCTATTCTTCTTTTAAGCATTCTACTCTTTTCAATCCCATCTTATGCTACAGCCTCGAAGGAAGCGCCTTTGGTTGAGCAATTTGGTGTTGGCTTCGATGAAGTCGTCATTGCGGATTCGACAGATGAACTCTCAGATCCTCGGGATTTAGAATTCCATCCTGGTCGAGCAAACGAACTCTGGGTGGCAAATCGAAATACAGACAGTATAACCATTATAGAGGATACTGGACTTGAAACACAGACTTCTCAGAATCGTAAAGATTCAAACCGAAACCATTTCCTTGAAGAAGTAAGTGCGATTTCGTTTGGCGCATATCACCCCGAGTTTGATTGGCAATGGGGTTCTGCTCAAGAAACGAGGAATACATTCTGTGGCCAAGGAGCCGCGAACAATTTCATGGGCCCGGCTTTGTGGCCGTCGTCCTTAAGCCATTTTGCAGTGGAAAATCAAAACAACGGTAACGGCCTTTTGGGCAGCCATATTGACATGCTCCATGAATCTCCATATGGGGTAGGAATCGCTCATGATTCTGCCAATGCATACTGGTACAATGATGGGTATTACGGAGAATTGGTGTTCTACGATTTCCAATTAGACCACGATACGGGTGAAGATGACCACTCCGATGGAATAGTTCGAAGGTATTCAGAAGTACAACTCACCCATGCTTATGGAATCCCGGGCCACATGGTCTTGGATAAAAGCTCAGGTATCCTCTACATTGCTGATGCAGGTGCGGACCGTGTTCTGTGGGTCAATACTGACGATACATCGGTTTCTTCCCAGAACATAATGAGTTCTTCAACTCAATTAGAAGAACTTCAAGAATATTCTGAAATGACTGGAATCGAATGGGGCGTTCTTGCCACTGGCCTCAACCGGCCTTCAGGTATTGCGCTTGATGGTGACCGATTGTTTGTCTCTCAAAATGGAAACGGGAAACTTACCGCGTTTGATTTGAATTCAGATGGAAAAAGTGCATCTGAAGTTGAAACTGTTCAGACTTCAGCTTCTTCGATCATGGGTCTAGAAATAGGGCCAAACGGACATCTTTACTACGTCGATAATGGACGTGACGAAGTTATTCGAATCGACCCCTACATGGATGAAGATGGTGACGGGGTAGGTGACGAAGTCGACAACTGTCCCTTCGTTGCGAACGCTGCACAAGCCAACCACGATGGTGATGCATTCGGCGACCTTTGTGATGCGGATGATGACAATGATGCGGTTTTAGATGTTGATGATGATTGTGCTCTTGGAAATTTAAGTTGGATATCTTCAACGGCGACTGACCATGACATGGACGGTTGTGCGGATTTAACCGAAGATAATGACGACGACAACGATGGCATGGATGATAGTGTAGATTACTGTGCAACAGGAGATATTGCTTGGACCTCTTCTTCCTCTACTGACTATGACATGGACGGTTGTAGAGACGCTGGTGAAGATTACGATGACGATAATGACCGGATTTGTGATGCTGCTGTTATGGATGGCTTTTGGACATGTTCTGAATCCTCAGCAGAAGTTGATCTTTGTCCAATGAGTGCACCTTCTTTCTTCTCAATCATGTCGAATGATGGCGACCAAGATGGTTGCGAAGATGATACTGAAGACCTTGATGATGACAACGATGGATTCTCAGACATGATTGATAATTGCCCCGATAATGCTGGCACGAGCGATGCTGGTTCTGTCATTGGATGCGATGATTGGGACGAGGATGGATATGCCGACTCGGTCGACGAATTCCCTACAGAACCTACTCAATGGTCTGACCTTGATGGTGATGGCTTTGGCGATGAAGTCGACGGTTTAGAAGGAGACTACTGCCCTACAGTGGCTGGTATTTCATTGAATGACCGAATCGGCTGCCTGGACACGGACAGAGATGGTTGGTCTGACCCTGATGCTACCTGGTTGGCCACAGATGGTGCTGATGCCTTCCCGACCTTTAGTTCTCAACATGCCGACCGAGATGGTGATGGTTATGGGGATTCTTCGACTGGATACCGAGCAGATATTTGCCCGGATATCGAAGGAACCTCAACTGAAGATGTGTTTGGTTGCCTCGATACTGATGGAGACGGGTGGTCAGATGCTGGCGATGCGTTCCCTGAAGATGCAACGCAACACGTTGATGCAGACATGGATGGGTATGGAGATTCAAGAAATGGAAACCTCCCAGACAGTTGCCCTGGGGTATTTGGTACCTCAACAGAACAGGAACTCGGTTGCCCAGATTCTGATGGAGATGGCTGGGGAGATAACCTCGATATTTTCGTAGATGATGTCCGCTTTTGGTCTGACATCGATGAAGATGGCCATCCCGATCAACAAGGTACGAATATGTCAGATGACTGTCCTGAGGTTGCTGGAACTTCAAATCAAGACCGAATCGGTTGTCTTGACACTGACGGCGATGGTTGGTCAGATGAAGGCGATGTGTTTCCAAATGATGCTGCTCGGCAGTTCGCTGCAGAAAGTTCCTCTTTGCCAATGGTTTTGGCCATAGCGGGAATTGCAATTGTTGGTTTGGCATTGGTTGCTTTTGGAGTTGTGAGTCGTCGAGGAAAGCAAAACCCCCTCAACACTGACTTTGACCAAAAGATACCTGTCCCGTTCACTCCACTTGCTGCGCCTGTTGCGCCCACAATGCCAACAGCTCCAACTGTGGCAGTTGCTCCACCATTGCCGCCTGAAGGATTACCTGAAGGTTGGACAATGGACCAATGGGCTTGGTATGGTGCAGACTACCTCAAGAACCGTTGATTAGAATCTTCAATCATTTTGCGGGGGCTGCTGATAAGGGTCCCATGGCTGCTGCTGGTGTTGAGCCGGTTGTTGTGCATATTGCTGTTGTTGGACAGGTTGTTGATATTGTTGAACGGGTTGTTGAACCTGCTGTTGATAATATTGGACAGGTTGTTGATATTGTTGAACGGGTTGTTGAACCTGCTGTTGATAATATTGGACAGGTTGTTGATTGGCGTGTTGTGGAATATACATTACCTGTTGATGAGAGGGGGATTCAGGTATAACCAATCCAATGAGCAAGACCAAGGCTCCAATCGGGGCACAAAAAAGACCGATTCCAACAGGTATTGTCAGTATTCCGCCAACAAACAGAACACCTCCAATAATCAGGGTATTCGTATTTGCATAACATTTCCAAAGACTACGCCTTATTTGGCCTTATCGAGGTAAAAATCGAATATATCTTCTAATGAGTAACGTATGAGTGGACACTGAAAGGACACTTGAGCAAGGTGCCCCTTTGACAAGAACCGAAGTCAATTATACATCCCTTCGGAAAACTCCATTGCTGGGTGAATTATTAAGGCAGATGGCCTTGATTTGGAATTATGGAGAACTCTAAATTAGGTTCTGGCTTTTCAGAAAGTAGTAAACCTAAGCCAGAAATGAATACTGGTTTTGTTATTGCATTCACCGTGTTCATTTCTTCTGCTTGGATATGGCCAATTCTGCCGTTCCTAATAGGTTTGGAGGGCTGGGAAGTCCTTGGTTGGTTTTTAGTTGCGCTGCTCGTTTTTAGTTTTGGTTTGTTGTTGCTAATTATCGTAGGTCTCGTCGGTATTTCCTCAAAAAAAACCACCCCATCAACGAACAATTTAGGCTCTCCACCGGCTTCAATAATTATTGAATCGAACACCGTGGCTCCGTACACAAATCATACAACTCAGGCGGTAATACCGAAAGGCAGTTCACGCACGAATGGAATGGTGATTTATGCTGGTTTGACATTCATAATGATAATGGTCTCATTTGTAGTACCCGCGCCTAATGTCGGCACTTCAAACGATGTTTACCCCGAACTGATCCCTATCATCAGGGGATGCACTGATAGCAATGCACTGAACTATGATTCTTATGCGAACATTCCGGATGGCTCATGTGTGTACGAAGTTGTTCCGATTCCATCAGATGCGGATGCAGACCCGTGTGATTTGATATGGCCAGATGATCCTTTTCATTCTGCAATCTATTCGTTCATTGCAGAATATGCACTGGATTATGAAGGGGCTGTCGGCTGTTATGATGATAATTACGGGAGCTCTTCGTATGCTTCTGCCGCTTTTGATTTAGAAGATCATTGGTCGAATTCATACGCAACATATGATGGAAATGCGAGTTCATATGCTCAAGACTGGGTCGTCTCAAATGCTGATGACTACGGAAAGGAATCTTTTGACTTGTATATGACATTCAAAGTTTCAGAAGGTGGACTTGGCATGCAAGCGAGTCACAGTTTACTAGATTGTACAGAAGGTCCTCGATCAGGAAACAGTTCGAATTCTTCAATGTTCACAATCAAGGATAATCCGAACATTGACCAGCCAGCATATCAGTGCTTCAATAAATTCATTGAAGTGTTTGGATTAGGTGTTTTTGCAGAATCCGGCATTACCGATAGCCAGATGATTCATGCCGCGACAGTACTTGCAGAATTACTCGATAATGATGAGGACGGAGTTGTTGATGATACAGCATTGCACAATCGGCTTCTTGAAGTGAATGCAACAGTCCCCATGTTCAACGCTGAGGGCTCACCTGCTGAATATTACATGATGAAGCACTATGAAGGTGAAGGGATAGGAGCAGTGCTTTACTCTGATGAAGTCGACCCAAATCAAACCGGACGATGGGGTTATGATGCATCAGTTGAAGAAATTATGCACACGATCAACATGGCTGGGCATGTGCACATTTATCCCGATGCGTTCGGTTTAGAGCCGAATTCCTCACTCTTAACTGAAGCAATGGACGTTGCAAGAGGAGGGCAGTTCCTTGAAGTTCCGTCAAGTTATCCAAACGAAGCATGGTACCACTATACTGACACCACGTGCGAGTATGGTTGTATGGCCGGAGAATACATTTATTGGGCTCAAGTAACCAATATGGGAATTCTCAACGATACTGAAACATGTGATGGAATTGCTGATGAGTGGGAGCCTTGTTCGAAAGAACTACTCGAAAGCATGGATATTTTGATTTACGATTTAGTAACCGACCCGCTCTACAAATTACCACAAATTGCCCCTGATGGAGTGTATTCACCTGAATCTGAATAACATCAGGGCGAGTCATCGAAAGAAGTAACTTTTATCATCAATTGGAAAGGGTCTATGATTAAACCCTGGTGGATAATATTGATGTTGCGGGGTTTGCAAAGGGTAGCGTTAGTAGCGACCCACTGCAAGCCCTTCGCATTCTCATATGATTGCTAAGGGTAATCGGATGAACCCTTCGTATGCATCCGATTCAACCGAGTATTGCTTCGTATTACAGGATCAGCGTGTGTTCATATAGCATCTATTTCAATTTAGGTTATGCTGGTAAACAATAACTCCAACAATCAAAACAAAGCAGTAGCATACGTTCGAGTATCCTCGCAGAAACAAGCAGAAGATGGCGTAAGTATCGCAGCACAAATCAAACGAATCAAAGAATATGCCAATTTCAAAGGCATCATCCTCGAAGATGAAGATATTCTCATTGAGCGTGGGGTAAGTGGAGGTATTCCCTTGTGGGAACGCCCGAAAGGTGGCAAATTGAAACGAATGCTGAACACGGGAAAGTATGAACACATCATTACGATGAAACTCGACAGAATGTTTCGACTCGTAAGCGATATGTTGGCCACAGTGGATGAATTAGATGCAGCTGGGTTCGCCTTACACATGGTTGATTTCAATGGTGAAGCAATCGACACATCGTCTGCAATGGGACGTTTCTTCTTGATTATGAGCGCCGCTATGGCTGAAATGGAGAGAGGACTGATTTCAGAGAGAACCAAGATGGGCATGAATCAACTCAAAGCAACACATCGCAAATTCACACAATCAATCTACGGTTGGGATGTAGATCCGTCAGGCAATCTGATTCCCAATTGGGTTGAACAGAATTACATTGATTTCATGAAATGGCAAATGAAGGTCAATGGTCTGTCTGCAGCAGCAGTTGCGAGAGCATTGAACAGACAAGGCGTAAAAGGCAAGCGTGGCGGTAAATGGCAGGGTTCTACGATAGTAAGGGTCACAGCAAATCCATTCCACGAAGACAGGCATCTGTTCGGTTATCCTGCTAATTGGGGAGTGAAACCTTGGCATACAACATTCTGAAGAACAAATTTCATGTAAAAAATCCAGGAGTTAATATACCTTTGACAATACGAGTTAACTGGTGAGGCGATGCTAACTTCCATCGATTTGTTTGCAGGGTGCGGGGGTTTAACCCGTGGCCTTGAATGGGCAGGGTTTGAGTGTCTGGCATTCAATGAGTTAAATGGAGATGCAGCGGACTCTTTTGCTCTGAATTTTCCAAATGCTATTAGATTAGATGGAGACATCAAAAAAGCAGTTTCGAAAAAGGTCATCAAAGAAACACTCATGCCACTCATAGAATCCAAAGGTGGATTAGATTTCCTATGTGGCGGGCCCCCCTGCCAAGGCTATTCAGGAATTGGCCACAGAAGAACACACAAACTAGAGAAGAAAGATATACCGACAAATCACCTTTTTCATGAGATGATCAGAGTAATTAAGGCATTAAAACCAAAGGTGTTTTTGTTTGAAAATGTTGAAGGTATTCTATCTGGGAAATGGTCCACAGATGGTAC
>Ga0209709_10000725_pt1 | contig 31115 bp, 32 predicted proteins | sample ArcticOcean_MG_C_2_FD_187435 | JGI IMG/M metagenome (GOLD analysis project Ga0209709, IMG submission 187435) | Marine microbial communities from western Arctic Ocean - ArcticOcean_MG_CB4_136 (SPAdes) (version 2) | ecosystem: Environmental > Aquatic > Marine > Oceanic | place: Arctic Ocean... | reverse complement strand
CTAATTACAAAATTTCTGAACACAGGACTGTTTAATATTTCTTTAAAACCCCTTTCTTTATCCACACCTTCATCTTTTAATGTTTTATAACTTTCAAGCCTTTCTTGAAGAGGTGCTTCAGAGTTGCTTAATAGCGGTATATCTAATAATGTAATGACACTATGAACCCAAGTTAAACCTTGAATTTTATATTTTAAACTTAAAAGGTTGTTAATTGAAGTTTCAGTTATCATTCCTTCATCTGGGGTGTAGGTTAAAACTAAAAAATCTTTTGATCCATATCTTTTGTTTACTTCCCTTAAATACTCAAGATCTGGATCTCCCTCAATAAGCAGAGTTTCTGATGAAGCATCCAATCTAAAATCTTTAGTAAAATAACCAAAGCTCAATAAAGTAATTATCAATAATAAAAAAATTGATTTAGGATTTTTGAGTACTATGTTCTGGTATAAATTAGATAGCATTTATTAATACTATATATTGGATATTAGTTAATTTGAGTATCTTTAAATTTAGTAAACATTGCCTCAAATTCTACCATAACATTACCAGTGGGGCCGTGTCTCTGTTTTCCAATAATAAGTTCAGCCAAATGTGCTACCTCACTCATCTTTGCTTGCCACTCTGCATGCTCCACTGTTGCTGGTCTTGGTTCTTTTCTCTCTAGATAATAAGCCTCTCTATAAACAAACATTACAACATCGGCGTCTTGTTCAATAGATCCTGATTCCCTCAAATCAGATAGCTGTGGTTTATGATCATCCCGCTGTTCAACAGCTCTCGATAATTGAGAAAGAGCTATAACTGGAAGCTTTAATTCTTTAGCCATTGCTTTAAGTCCTTGTGTGATCTCAGAAATTTCCTGCACTCTTCCGTCTCTATTATTCCCTGAACCTCTCATTAACTGAATATAATCAACTACAATTAAATCTAGACCTTTTTGTCTTTTAATCCTTCTAGCTCTATTACTCATTGCGGCAATACTAATTGCGGGAGTTTCATCAATATACAAAGGTAGCTCAGAAATATTTTTTGAAGTTTCAATAAATTTATCAAATTGCTCATCTGAAATTCTTCCTCTACGAATATCATTTGATTTAATTCTAGATTGTTCTGCTAGAATTCTAGTCGATAACTGCTCTGAAGACATTTCTAATGAAAAAAAAGCAACAGAAGATTTTTTACCACCTTCTTGTAGTTTTTGAGCTGCATGGAAAGCTATGTTTGTAGCTAAAGCTGTTTTTCCCATAGAAGGTCTTCCTGCAATAATGATTAAATCTGAATTATGAAGTCCACCAAGCCTATCATCTAAGTCTCGCAACCCCGTAGGCACACCAACGATTCCTTCATCATTTTTGTATGCTATTGATGCCATCTCTATGGTTTGTTTCACAGCTTCATCAAATTTAATTAATGAAGAATTAAAAGATCCTTTTTCAGCTAAATCAAACAATAATCTTTCAGAATTTTCGATAATATTTTGTCCATTAACATCTAAAGCATTTATTTTTGCTGCATCAATTGTATTTTCAGATATTTTAATTAATTCTCTTCTTACAAACATGTCATAAATAATTCTTGAATACTCGATTGTTTGTCTTGGTGGTGTGGAAAATTTAGTAACTTTAACTAAATATTCAGGAACATTCAGCTCATCTTTTTCATTTTCAAAATAATTTTTTAAAGTAATAGGATTTGCAAGCATACCCTTATAAATAAGACTTTCTATTGCTGAGAAAATATTTTGATGCATAGGGTCATAAAAATTAATACTTGAAATAATAGTATTTATTTCATCAAATATTTCATTTTGAACTAATATTGATCCTATTACAGCTTGCTCAGCTTCAATATTATTCGGAAGCTCTTTAAAGGTATCTTTAACTAAGCTTAAATTGTTTTCCATCTTTTAAATATTATCTGAAAACAGATTTTAAAAAATAACAATTATGGGTTGGGGAAAAAGTTGTATAATTATTGAATAGTATCAGCCGTAACTACATTAACTGTAATCTCAGAATCTATTTCAGAGTGTAAAATTATTTTAACTTTAAATTTACCAATTGATTTAATTTCAGTTATTGGTTGTATCATTGAAGGTTGTATATCAATTTTATCATGCTCTTTTATCAATTTTGAAATTTCTGTTGGTTTTACTGAACCATAAAGCTCTTTGTTTTCTGTACTTAATTTTTTAATTTCATATTCTTTACCATTAATTTGTTCTGATATTTTTTGAGCTTCTTTCTTTTTTTCGTTATCTTTTTTCCCCAATTCAGCTTTAATTTTTTCTACTTCAGCAATATTTTCTTTTGATGCATAAAGAGCTTTTTTAGTTGAAATTAAAAAATTTCTAGCAAATCCTCTTTTAACTTCTATAATTTCTCCAATAGATCCAATTCTTCTTAAGTTTTCTAAAAGTATAACTTTCATTAAATTAAAGCCAAGTTTCTAGCTCTCTTAATTGAAAGTGAAAGCTCTCTTTGTTTCTTTTGAGAAACATTTGTAATTCTAGAAGGTAAAATTTTACCATTTTCAGACATATATTTTTTTAACAATCTAATATTTTTGTAATCAACCTCAGGCGCTCCTTTTACAGATAGAGGGCATGATTTCTTAAATTTATATTTGTTAGGTTGAAAAATACTAAGTTTAGCAAAATTACTTTGCTTACTCTTTTTATTTCCAGCTCTCTTTTTTGATGGCATAATTAATCTCTACTAAAGTTTTTTTTATATTCTTTTTTTTCATAATCATCTTTTCTTGAAAAATATTTAGCCTCTAAATCAAATTTTTTAACCTTAACAGTCATGTATCTTAAAAGGTTTTTATCAATTATTTCATTTTTCTCCAATTCATCAATAATTTTTCCAGAAGCTTTGATTTTAAAGTGAATGTAAGTCCCTTTTTTATTTTTTTTGATATCATAGGCCAGATTTAATAATCCCCACTCCTCAGTTTGAACTATTTCACCATCATTTTTTTCAACTATTCTAGAATATTTCTCGGTTAACTGTTTGATCTGAGTTGGGCTAGTATCTTGCCTAGCAACTATTGTGTGTTCGTATAAATTCATAATTGTTCTTTAATAAAAAGTGAGGATATACTATTATAGTAATTGAATTACAAGACTTAAAACCATAATAAAATTTAGATATTTAAATGTTTTCTGTTATTTTTCCAGGCCAGGGCTCTCAATTAGTAGGAATGGGTAAAAACTTATATGATAAGTATAGTTTAGTCGAAAATTTATTCAAAGAAGCTGACGATACACTTGGTTTTTCTCTTTCTAATCTTATCTTAAATGGACCTAAAGATAAGCTGGACTTAACTGAAAACACACAGCCTGCAATATTTTTAGTTAGTTATTCAATATTTAACCTTATCAAGAAAGAATTTAACATTAATTTAAATAAAGCTTCTTTTTTTGCTGGTCACTCATTGGGAGAATATTCAGCTTTAGCTTCTTCAGGAGCTTTATCTTTTGCAAACACACTCAAGATATTAAAGATTAGAGGTAAAGCGATGCAAAGCTCAGTTCCAAAGGGTGTGGGTGGAATGGTTGCTGTACTTGGTGCTGAAATTGAAAAAATAGAAAAGATTATTCAAGAAAATAAATCTAAATATGAATGCTTTGTTGCGAATGATAACTCTGAGGGTCAAATTGTTTTAAGTGGAAATAATATCGACTTAGAAAAAATGATAGTTGATTTAAAGGCCGCTAGTATTAAAAATATTAAACTACCTGTAAGTGCCCCTTTTCACTGTAAGCTAATGAATAAAGCAACACTGGTAATGAGAGAAGAGCTTTCCAAACTAAATTTTGAAGAACCTAAAAACACCCTTGTTTCCAATGTGACAGGTAAAGAAATATTAAATCCAAATGAACTAAAAGACCTTCTAATTAAACAAATCGAAAATAGAGTTCGTTGGAGAGAAAGTGTCTTGTTAATGATTAATAAAGGAGTTAATCAATTTATTGAAATAGGACCAGGTAAAGTTTTGTCAGGTTTGATTAAGAGAATTGATAGAAATGTTAAAGTTAATGCAATTAATACAGAGGAAGATATAAAGTTAATAAATATTAATGAATAGTTTAAAAAATAAAAATATAATAGTTACAGGTGCCTCTGGGGGCATAGGAAACTCAATAGTCGAAAAGCTTTATGAAAATGGTGCTAATATTTTAGCAACAGGAACAAAAATAGAGAAGTTAGAAGAGTTAAAAAAAAAATTTAGTAACATCAAGATAATTAAGTTTGATATTTCTCAGCATGAAAAAATTGAAGAATTTATAAGCACAGCAACGAAAGAGCTTGGAGGATCACTTGATTGCATTGTTAATAATGCTGGTATTACAAAAGATAACTTAACAATTAGAATGAGTCTTGAGGAGTGGACTAAGGTTATAGATATTAATTTAACTTCTACTTTTTTAATGTGTAAGTACTCCATAAAGAAAATGTTAAAAAATAAATTCGGAAAAATTATTAATATTACATCAGTAGTTGGGCATACTGGTAATGTGGGTCAAGCAAATTACACAGCGTCAAAAGCAGGTATTGTTGCAATGTCCAAAAGTCTTGCAATTGAGTATGCTAAAAAAAATATAAATGTAAATTGCATATCACCTGGATTTATAAGTACAGCGATGACAGATCAAATTGATGAAAAACATAAAGAAGCAATAATTGCAAAAATTCCATCTAATAGACTCGGAAAGCCTGAGGATATAGCTAAAGCTGTAATTTTTTTAGGTTCAGACAGCTCTGACTACATTAACGGCGAAACAATACATGTTAATGGAGGTATGTATTTGGGTTGACAAAGTTACTTTTTAAACTATTAACCAAATATAACAAAAAGGAACTATATGTCAGATGATATTTCAAGCAAAGTAAAAAAAATTGTTGCAGACCACCTAGGTATTGATGAGGCAAAAGTTGAAGATGGATCAAGTTTTATAGATGACCTTGGTGCAGATAGCCTAGATACAGTTGAATTAGTAATGGCTTTTGAAGAGGAATTTGGATCAGAAATCTCTGATAGCCAGGCCGAAAAAATTTTAACAGTAGGTGACGCGGTTAAATTTATTGAAGGTAAATCAAACTAAAATTTAAATGTCCAAACAAAAAGAGGGGGTCATGGTGATTTTATCATCCCCATCTGGGGCAGGCAAAACAACTCTAGTTAAACTTTTATCAAAAAATAAAAATTTCGAAATATCTGTATCTCACACTACTAGAGAGCCAAGACAAAACGAAGTGCCAGAACAAGATTATTATTTTGTTAATAAAGAAAAATTTGAAAATTTAATTAAAAATGAAGAATTTTTTGAATATGCAAAAGTATTTAATCATTTTTATGGGACAACCAGAACACCAGTTATTGAAAAATTAGATAAAGGAAAAAATGTAATATTTGATATTGATTGGCAGGGTGCAGACCAAATAAAAAATAAGAAGTTAAATTATAAATTAATTACTTTTTTTATATTACCACCAAGTAAAGAAGTTTTATTTGAAAGATTATCTAATAGAGATATGAAAGATAAATTAATTGTAGAAGAAAGAATGAAAGAATTTGATAGAGATGTTTTGCATTGGATCAACTATGATTATGTAATCATAAATGACAACCTTGAAGATTGTTATTCTAGAATTAATAATTTAATTGAAGCTGAAGTTAATAATGGATCTAAGGATTATGACAAAGAATATATAAGAAAGCATGTAAATAAGTTAATCACTTAAACTTTCATACTCTTTAACAAGATTAAAGTACACTTCTGGCTTCAAATTTTGGGGTCTTAAATTTAAATCAATATTAAATTTTTCAGATATCTGTTTAGAGTTTCTGAATACTTGGTTAAATGGTTTTTTAAGCATCTTTCTTCTTTGACTAAAAAAAATACGTGTAATCATTTCAAGATTTTTAGGATTGTTAATTTCAAAAAAATTCAACCTTGGAGTAAATAGTAGTAATGAACTATCTATTTTAGGCCTTGGAGAAAAGCTTTCAGGTTTTATATCAATTATCTTTTTAATATTAAGTTTCCAGTTTGCTAAAATAGATAACCTGCCATATTTAGATGTATTACACTGTGCAATAATTCTATCTGCAACTTCTTTTTGGAACATTAGTACCAAACTTTCAAACCAAAAATTTTTTCTTAAATTCACAATCCATTTAGAGAGAATTTCAGTAGATATATTGTAGGGTAAATTCCCAAAGACAGTTAATTTTACATCAGAAATCCTATCCTCTGATATTTTTAAAACATCTTCATTAATAATGTCTATCTCGTCATTAAATTTTTCTTTTAATAGAAGAGCTAAATCATCATCTTTTTCAATAACATAAAGTTTTTTTGGATTTTTTTTAAGGATATAGGTGGTTAAATTTCCACTGCCTGGGCCAATTTCTAAAATTTCCTTATTTGAAATATCCACCGTATCAACAATTTGTTCAAGTATATTTCTATCTATCAAAAAATTCTGTCCAAGACTTCTTTTGGCTTTTATCTGCATTTATCTTTTTAAAAAATTTATAGCTTGAATTAGGCTTTCAGGGTTAGATTTATTTTTACCTAACATTTTAACATTTGGACCGTGATCTGGCGAAATTCTTATAAAAGGCAAACCAAGAGTAATATTGATAGCCTTAAACCCAAATAAAGTTTTTATTGGTGTAAGCACCTGATCGTGGTACATCCCAATAATAATATCATATTTATTTGACTGCTCTTTTAGAAATACTGTATCAGCAGAAAAGGGACCTTCTATTTTGATATTCTTTTTATTTAAGAATTTAATAGCAGGAATAATTATTTTAATTTCCTCACTAGATTTATAATTACTTTCACAGTGAGGATTTAACCCAGTAACTGCAATCTTAGGTCTTTTTTTCATTTCTGTTTTGTAAAATTGATCGATCAGCTTTACTTGATCAATTATCTTCTTTTTAGTGATGGTCTTAGAAACAAGTTTTAATGGCAAGTGTGTTGTTAAAGGGCTGACAGATAATTTTTTATTATATATGAGCATAGCAACTTTATTTTTTCTTTTAGTTTTAACCGCTAAATACTCAGTAATTCCTAAATATTTTTCTTTTAAAAAGTTTTTTTTAGAAATAGGTCCATTAATTAGACCTAAAAAATTATTTTTTTTAAGCAAGTGTAGAGCAATAGAAAAGCTTTTGGATAAATATTTATTGGATTTATCAGTAATTTTTTCAAAGGCATTTTTAAACTTATAAGAAACATCAATGATATTTATTGTCTTATTATCAATTTTTTTAAAATTAATATTTTTTTCATTTATTAATTTTATTTTGCAGTTAAAACCTAATTGTATCATCTGTTCAAAGAATAGATCCTTTGAGACAATTAAAACAATAGGATTATTAATAATTTTTTTTTTTAAAGTTTTAAAAAAGATTTCCAAAAATACACTATTAGGCTCGCCAGCGACTATTAGAATTGGTTTAATTTTCATAAATAAAGCTTCTTTTTTCTAACTTTTTATAATAAATTGTTGAGTACTGGGTAAGCTGTCTATTTGTTTCTTTATTCACAATGTTATTGTACTGCTCATTTAAATTGTTTTCTCTTTCCTTTTCTTTTATGCTATCAAGGTTTATTAATAAAAAACCAGTTCCAATTTTAATTGGTTGGGTAAACTCATTAACCTTTAAAGTAGTTAATTGTTTATAAATTTTTTCTGAGATATCATTTTTACCCACCCATCCAATTTCACCACCAAATTTCGCTGTATCTGATAAACTATAAACTGTTGCTGCAGATCTGAAATCTTCTTTTTTAATGGCGTCTATAATTTTTTTATAGATACCAGCATATTCTTCTTTATTTTTTGCATTAAAAACAATTTCTGAGAGTAGATATTGTTTTTCTTTACCAAGGATAGAGGATTCTAGCTCTAAATTTTTTTTTATTTCATCTTTATCAATATTAACTTGATCTTTATATCTTTCGTATATTAAAGCGTTCCAATTGCTCTCTATAGCTAATTTTTGAAGGACATATTCTAAATTCAAATCATATTTAGCTAAATGAATCTCAAATTCTTCTTGAGAGTTAATATTCAATCTTTCATAAAGACCTTTTACTAATGGAAGTAAATTTTTCAAAGTTTCATAATCTACATTATAATATTTATCCACTTCCTCTTTTTTAATAATCTCTCTAATTAAAGACTGTTTTGTAATTTTTTTAATTTCTTCATCGGAAATATTTAGTATTTGTGGATTTAGAGCTGATAAATAGTCTTTTTCTTTTTGAATATCGTGGCTGCTGATAATTTGCATATTCACCTTAACTATTATTTTATAGTCATCACTTCCATATGAAACGTTACTAGAACATAAAATTGTAAAAAAATATATTAATACTAATTTCTTAAACATTATTTTGAAAGTTTAGGTGATGCCACATTAGCAAAAGGAACTATAGTTAAAGAAAAAAAAAGTTCTTCTGTTGGTTTAAGCTCTCTATCAGAGTAGTAGTCTTTATTGTACTCTATAGCAGCAACTAAACAGTCATTTTCATATTGATAAACTAAGTTGTAAAATTCCTTCAAGTTAGTTTTTCTATTTGTTCTTTGCCTAAATAATAATTTATTACCATCTTTAAAAGCATAGCTGTTTTCATTCAATAAATAACTCTCACTTCCAATTTCATTATTTTCCTCCAAGAATTCAAATGTATTGATAAAATTATTTACAGTAAAGGTTGTTTTTATCATATTATAATTACTGGTTTTTAAATTATTATCTAATGAAAAGTCATAATCAAAATTTATATAATTATTAGGTATAAATTTTATTCCTCCAACTACATCAGAGGATTTAGTATTCATTTTTGATGTAGTGGGTAGCCTCTCTTCATTGATGTCTCTATAAATTTGAGCTAAACTTATGTTTAAAATTTCAGGCCCATTCTTTTTATTTAAATTATACTCAGTACCCACAGTTAAAGATTGACCACCTTCTAAAGAGTCAATTAAACCAAGCCTATTGTTGGAAAAAATATTTACAATATTAATTCTACTATTTTTATCAATTAAATTTTCTGATCTAAGAGGATTTAATCTTAAAGATAATTTTGGCTCAAACCCACTTTGATAATTAACAGAACTTTTTGTTAATGGTAAAGATGAATTCAAAATAAGAGAAGTATAAAAATCAGAATTTAATTTATCATTATGATTAGATGAGTTTTTTGAATCATGATTTGTATTTTTAAATAATAAATTAATATCATTTTTAACTCCTAATTTTGTAAAAAATGGTTTAGATAAAAAATTTATATTATTGGTAAAGGATGTTTCATAAACATTGGTATCTTTCTTTTTTTGAAAGCCAATAGCTTGATAGTTAAAACTCCCATATTGATTAAATGTTGTATCTAAAGTTTTAGAAATTGTAAAATTTGGATATACATATTGATATCTATCATTATTATTTTCTATAGTCAGGTCCTCATAAGCTTGAAATTCAACAGATATATCCAAGTCTTTTTTACTAGCATTAAAATTTAAAAAAGAATTGAGGCTCGATTGATTGAAATTTTGAGATGCTTTTATTTTATCAGTTTTTAAATATGTATCGTTGCTTGTTTTTTCTAAATTAATTTCTACGTTTGAATTATCAAAACCATTTAAATTTAGTTCTATTTTAGAGTTAGAAAAAAAATGAGACTTAGATGTATCATCCATATTTTTTAAACTAAAATCTACAATATTTTCATGATTTTTTTCTTTTAATCTAAACTCAACTTGAGATAGTAAATCTTGATTGGAGTACAAGCGTGGAGAAAATGTTAGATCTTTATTCTCAGACAGAACTTTATAGTAGGGTAATTTTACTGAGTTTCCTACTAACCTTGAACTCACTATTGTAGGCATTAAAAATCCTGATTGTCTTTTAACTGTTGGATCGGGATGAAAAAATTTAGGAAAATAAAAAACAGGCTTGTCATAAAGTTGCAATACAGCATTTTTATAATTAATAGTTTTTTTAACCTTATCATGTCTAATTTCTGATGACTTAAGACTCCAAGGTGGACATGTATCATTAATTTTGCAATTAGTAAAAATTCCATCTTTAACAATAGTTTCTTCTTTATTTAAAGAAAGTGCATTGCCCTTTAATCTTGGATCATTCTTAGCATTTCCAAATGTATCTTTCGCAAATTTTATCTCAACATCTTTTGCAAGAAGTATGTCCTTGTTTAAATTAATTATAGATTTTTTAAAGAGATATGAATTTTTATTCACATCCATCATCTTAATATTGTCACCTCGAAATATTTTATCATTATCTGAATATTTAAAATTTGTAGCAATAATCTTATTATTAAATTTATCAGCTAATATAGTTTTGAATTTTGATTGAATAATTTTATCTTTTTTGAAATATTCTACATTTTCACTATAAACAGCATAGTTATTAGGTAAGTAGGCGGTAACTTTTCCTTTTGATAAAATTTTTTCAGAATCTTTATTATAAGTTGCTTCCTTACTTAAAATCTTAATACCTCTCTCTGTATCAATAAGTACAACATTACCCTTAAGAAGTAATTTCAAAGTAAGTTTGTCATAAATTGATTCATCTGCCGTAATTTCAATTTTGTTATTTGCTATAATTTTGACACCATTCTTTGCACTAATAGTATTACCATTATTTTTGATTTCTATAGAATCACTTTCAAAAACAAACTCACTTGAATTGACTTTATCGTTATAACCAACAATAAAGACCAGAATTAAAAAAAAGTTTATTATTTTATTTTTCATTTAACCTTACAGTTCCTATAAGAGATATAATTGAAAGAAGAATTATTGGTAGCCAAACCGAAAGTATGACAGGAATCTGTTCATTTTTTCCCAATGCACCAAAGAAGAAATTTATATAGTAAATTAAAACTGATATTAAAATTCCTCCAATCGCATAAAATATTTTTGGTTTTTGATGTTTAATATTTAACATAATTATACTAGAAAAAATGGTCATAATTGTTAAAAAAAAAGGATACGAAAATATTCTTTTAATATGTATATCTATCTCAGTGATAGAATAATTAATATTTTTGTAATCGTTTCTAATTTTCATTAATTCATAAATATTTAGAGCTGACAGGTCAGAATATAGATTATTAATCTTGTTATAATTAAAATTTGAGACTAGCGAATAGTTATTTATGATTTCTCTATTTCCATCTGGTTTTATCACTATTGCCTCACTCATTAACCACTTTGTATTTGAAATATTTATCTCAGTTGCAAAAATACTTCTATTTAATTCAAAATCTTTATTAAATACGAGTATATCCACATTATGTAATTTATTAGGTGAAACCCTTTCTGCATTGATAAAATAAACCTCCGAACCAAAATCATCTTTAATCCACAAACCATTTTCAGTGACACTAGCGAGGTACTTATTATCATTAGTATAATCGTTTTTCATATCAAGATATTTGAATTTCAAAATAGCAGAAGTGTTATAAAAAACAGAAATAATTACAATACCTGCCAAAAAGGAAGTTAAAGCAATAATACTTAAAATCTTGTTATTACTTAATCCATAATTTTTAAAAGCAATTAACTCATTAGAATCTAGAATTTTGATGAAAAAAAATTGGGCGCTAATTAAAAAAATAAATGGAAATATAGTATAAAGAACAGATAATGAATTCATTAAAACTAATAATATTGGCATGTAAAAATGGACATCCAATTTAGAGAAAAAAGATAATTCGGTAAAGATACCCATAATAATAGTCAAACTTAAAAAAACAAAAAAAGTCTTTAACACAATTAAGAAAAAATTTTTTATAATATATTTTTGGTAAATTTTTAAAAACATTTTAGTTATGTTTAACTCTTAAGTTAATATATTTATAAATTGTAATATAAGAAAAAATTGGAAATAATAAAAACAATAAATTATTTGAATAATTATTACCTGTGAAATCTAATAAGATTTCTGGAATTACTATAAACATCACACCACATAAAAAAACTTTAGCTTTAAAGATAGAATAGCCTGGTAAATTTTTTGATTTTAAAATTAATATCGATGATGTTAAAGCCATTAATATTAAATAGAAAGGCAGGTATATTCTTTTGAATAATTCTTGAATTAAACTCTCTAAGAAAGGTTTTCTACACACAAGATTTTTAAATAATAATTCTTTTTTTGAATTACCCAATAAAGACCTTGTACATTTAATTAGTTTAGTAGTTTCTAAATCTTGTATTTTAGGAAATGTAGTTGTTTTAGATGAATATTTACTTAAATCAAATTGAGTTTCTTTAAAATTAAAAGTTGTTATTTTTTTTTTAGAGTTTGTTTGAATTATTTTGCCACTATTAAGTAGAAGAATTTTTTTATCATCTATTGAAACTATTTTTCCTCTTTGAGCAATAATTGTTTGAACATTATCTTTATTAGTATTATCTTTTAAAATTATATTTTTATAATCTCCATTATCATTTTTTGAATCTATAAAAATTGTTAAATTTTCAACAGTATCTATAAATTTTTTTGGTTTAATCAAATTAGGGAAAAAATCTAATGTAGAAGCTCTAATAAAAGATCTAGCTTTATTATTAGTATAAGGAACTATAATTATTGATAATAAAAGTTGTATTATTAAAAAAATTAATGAAAATTCTACTATTTTATTTATAAATTGTTTTTTTGTAACTCCATGAGTCCAGTATACTAGTAGTTGATTTTTTTCTTCGTAAAGATTGATAATATAAAAAACAGATAAGAAAAATACAAAAGGTAATAATTGAGAAAATATTTTTGGCAAAGATAGGGCCGTGTAATTAAAATAAACTCCAAAACTATGTCCATCTTCTGTAACTATATCCAAGTAATTTACTGCCTGAATAACCCAAACAATTAGTGTTAACGCTAAGCTAGAAATTAGAAAAAAAGTTAAAATTTCACTTGATAACTTTTTAAATATGATTTTTTTCATTGAAATTGTTAATTTTTATCCCTATATAGCATCGAACACGCATTGAGTGTATTTAAAAATTATGACTATCAAAATTAACTATAAAAACAGCATTTTAAAAAACCACCCATCTAATCTTGTCTTATTTGTGGATGAAAAATTCAATATTAGCAATTTAAAAAATTATATTTCTAATTCAGAATTTTCTTACATAAGTGATTTGTTGAAAAATAGTGATTTAAAAAAAAATTTATTTGTTTTTGAGGTCAACTCTAAAAAAAAGATACTCTTAGTATCTATTAAAAAAAATTTAGAAAATTCAGATATAGAAAATTTAGGAGCTGAATTCTATGGACGCATAAATTATGGGAAGAAAAGTGAATACTTCATAAATTCGGATACCATAAATGGTAAATATGAAAATTTTATAGGTTATTTCTTACATGGATTAAAACTCAAGTCTTATGAGTTCAATCTTTATAAATCAGCAAGGGTACAAAAATTTATTTCAATAAATATAATTGGAAACAAAAAAAAAACAACAATTCAAAATGAATTAAGATTTAAAGCGATAGAAGAAGGAACTTTTTTTGCAAGAGACCTTGTATCTGAGCCACCTAACGTTCTTAACCCCAAGGAATACACAAATAGACTTTTAAAATTACGAAAACTAGGAATTAAAGTTACTGTTTATAATGAGTCTCAAATGAAAAAGTTGGGCATGCACTCTTTATTGGGAGTTGGTAGAGGAAGTGTAAATGAATCGTTTCTTGTAACACTTGAATGGAATGGAAATAAAAAAAACAATAAAGCGCCACTGTCTTTTGTAGGAAAAGGTGTATGTTTTGATACAGGTGGTATTTCTTTGAAGCCAGCAAAATTTATGGAAGAAATGAAATATGATATGGCTGGTTCAGCAGTTGTTGCAGGATTAATACAAGCATTAGCTATTAGAAAAGCAAAGGTAAATGTGGTTGGTGTAGTTGGTTTAGTTGAAAATATGCCAGGTGGCAACGCTCAAAGACCAGGAGATATAGTTAAAGCATATAATGGTAAAACTATTGAAGTTTTAAATACAGATGCAGAAGGTAGATTGGTATTAGCAGATGCTTTAAGCTTCACAGAAGCAAAATTTAAACCAAGATTTATGATAGATCTTGCAACTTTAACTGGTGCAATAATAATGGCACTAGGAGAGGAGTATGCAGGTTTATTCTCTAATAATGATGATCTATCAAATAAAATATTTAAAGTAGGAGAAAAAGTAAAAGAAAAAGTTTGGAGACTTCCGTTACATAATAATTATGACAAGTTAATAAATTCTACAATAGCAGATATGCAAAATATAAACTATTCAGGTGGAGCAGGATCAATCACTGCTGCACAATTTCTGCAAAGATTTGTAACCAGCAAAACACCATGGGCACATTTAGACATAGCAGGAATGGCCTTTTCTAAAAAAGCTGCAAATTTAAACCCAGGTGGTGCTACAGGCTTTGGAGTAAGATTATTAAACCAACTAATAGAGGAACATTATGAGTAATTTAGAAAAAACATTATCAATTATTAAACCAGATGCAGTTGAAAGAAATTTAGACAATGAAATAAAAGAAATGTTTAAAAATAAAGGATTCAATATTGTAAAAGACAAAAAGATCCAAATTGCAAAATCTGAAGCAGAACAATTTTATAAGGTTCACGAAACAAAGCCTTTTTATAACGATTTATGTACGTATTTAGCATCAGGTCCAATTGTCGTAATGGTACTTGAGAAAGAAAATGCAGTATTAGGAAATAGAGAATTAATGGGTGCAACTAAGCCTGAAGAAGCTGCGGAGGGAACTATAAGACAAAGGTATGGAATCTCCATTGATAAAAACTCTGTTCATGGTTCTGACAGTGTTGAAAATGCTAAAATAGAAATTGATTTTTTTTTTAATGACTAATTAAAAATCTTCATTATGGCAGCAGGGTATAATTTATGCTCTTGCTTGAGTACTTTTTTTGCTAAAGAGGCCACACTATCTTTAGCAGTCACCTTAATTTTTTTTTGCATTATTATTTTACCAGAGTCGAGCTTTTCAGTAACATAATGAACAGTGCAACCTACAAATTTGTCTTTATTTGCAATGGCTCTTCGATGTGTGTTTAGACCTTTATATTTAGGAAGAAGAGAAGGGTGGATATTAATTATTTTTCCATTAAATTTTTGGATAAAATCTTTGGATAATATTTTCATAAAACCAGCCAAACAAATAAAATCTATTTTTTCTTTTTTTAATAAGATTAAAATTTTTTTTTCAGTATCTTTAATATCTTTGAAATTAAATACTTTTTTTTTAATATTAATTTGATCTGCATAGCGTAAACCTTTTGCATTATAAACATTAGAAATTACTAAATTAATTGAAATAGGTGTTTTTTTTATTTTAGAAAATTTGATCAGATTATTAAAATTACTACCAGTACCAGAAATAAAAATAGCAGTTTTTAATTTATTAAGACCAGTCAATTTTTCCATTAAGTTTAACTTTATTGTTACCTAAAATTATTTTCCCAATAACATATGGTTTAAATTCTTTAGTAAAAAACTTTATAATTTTATTTAAATTTTTGGGGCTCACTATAAGACAAAAACCAACACCACAATTAAATGTTTTTAACATTTCACTGTCATCTATATTTTTTTGTTTTAACCATTTAAAAATTTTTTTAGTTTTAACTTTATTCAAATCAATGTCTGCGACCAAACCTTCTGGGATTATTCTTTTAATATTATCAGCTAGACCACCACCAGTAATATTAGCACATCCATTTATAAGCTTATTGTTAATCAAATTTAAAACCTCTTCTACATAAATTTTTGTAGGTCGTAGTAATTCTTTTATTAAAAATTGATTATTTTTCAAATTAATTTTCTCTTTTTTAAGAACGTATCTTACTAGAGAGTATCCATTAGAATGCACACCACTCGAAGGTACGGCAAGCACCAAATTATTCTTTTTAATATTTTTTTTATCTAAAATTTTTTTTTCATCAACCAGACCCACGGCAAAACCAGCTATATCAAATTTTCCTTTTTCATAGGTTCCAGGCATTTCTGCAGTTTCACCTCCAACCAACTCACAGTTAGAAATTTTACAACCTTTTACAATTCCTTTCATGAGGGGTTTTAATTTTTTAAAATCAATTTTATTAATTGATATATAGTCTAGAAATAATAATGGCTGTGCTCCCTGAACAATTAGGTCATTCACACTCATTGCAACCAAATCAATTCCAATAGTATCATATTTGTTAAGAGTATTCGCTATTTCTACTTTAGTCCCAACGCCATCAGTACAAGCAACAATTTTTGGTTTTTTAAAATTTTCTGGAATGTCTGTGATGGAGCCAAAACCACCAATATTACTGGACTTCTTTTTGCCTTTATTATTTGATGAAATACCAGATATAAATTTAACAAAATTGTCAGCAGCATTTATGTTCACACCACTTTTTTCGTAGGTAAATTTTTTTTTTTTCATTATTATAAAATATGCAAATTATTGATAAATTATTAAAATTACAAAAAGTATATATATTTTTTATTTCATACGTTCTATTTATAATAATTTTTTCCACAACCTATTTGAACGCAAACACTTTTAAAGTATCTGATATTCAAATTTCAGCCCCATTTGAGCTAAATTTTAATAGAAATAGAGCTATGGATAAAGGATTTCAAAAATCATTTTCAAACTTATTATCTATGATTACAACCTCAGGTGATAAGAATAAAATAAAAAATACTTCAATTAAAGAACTCAAAACCATGATCGATTCTTTTACAATTAGTGATGAGAAGTTTATCAACAATGAATATTTTGCAAAATTAGAAACTACTTTCAATAAAAAAAAAATTTTAAATTTTTTAGAGAGAAAAAACATATTTCCATCAATGCCTGTTAAGAACCAAATTTTATTGGTACCAATATTAATAGATACACAGAAAGATAAAATTTATTTATTTAATAGTAATATTTTTTATAAAAAATGGAATAATGAAAATAAAAATTATTACTTATTAGAATACTTATTGCCAAGTGAAGACTTAGAAGATTTAAATAAAATTCAAGAAATATCAAAATCGATTGATAGTTATGATTTTTCAAATTTAATTAAAAAATATGACTTAGATGATTATATAATATCTATAGTATATTATGGCAAAAATGAAGTTAAAATACTTTCTAAAATTAATTTAAATAACTCTTTTAAAATTTACAATCATAGATATTCAGGAATTAATTTAGATAATGATAAGGATTTTCAAAAAATTTTAGAAAATTTGAAAATTACTTATGAAGATTATTGGAAAAAAAATAATGAAATAAATACATCTATTAAACTTCCACTAACCGTATCTATAAATAGCCAAAGTCATAAAAAAATAAAAAAACTAGAAGAGTTATTTGATAATTCAGATTTGATATCAGATTTTTATGTATTAAAATTTGATAGTGAGACCATTCAATATAAGGTAGTTTATAATGGCTCTCCCAAAAGTTTCCTTAACAGTATGAATAAAAATAATTTTGATTTAGATATAAAAAATAAAACTTGGATAATTAGATGAAAGATTTAAATCAATTATTGTTAGATTTTGATTATAAACAGAATTTTAGAGACGATGATTTTTATGTTGGAAAAAGCAACTATTATGCATTTGAATTAATAAACAAGTGGCCAAAATGGGAAAAGAATTTTTTAAATATAAGTGGTGAGAAATATTCTGGAAAAACTCATTTGATTAATATTTTTTTAAAAAAATTTAAGGGGTTTCGTATAGAGACAAGTTTATTAAATGGTGAAAATTTAAAAAAGATCAAACCTTATCAAAATATAGTTTTAGAAGACCTAGACTTAAATGTGGATGAAAAACTTATTTATACTCTTTTTAACTTGATAGACCAAGATAATAAATTTCTAGTGATTACTTCAACTTTACCAATAGTCGAAATAAACTTTCAACTAGACGATCTTAGATCAAGAACTAAAAATTGTCTTTTAACTAAAATTGAAAACCCCGATGACGAACTAATGTTTGCTTTAATATTAAAAAATTTATCTGACAGACAGATTACTTTAGATAAAAAGTTGATTGATTTTATCATTAAAAGAGTTGAGAGATCGTATGGCAAAATATTTGAATTCATATATAAAATTGACGAGATAAGTTTAAAAAAAAAAAAATCTATAGACTTTAAGATTATTACTGAGGCACTAGAACAATAAATGAACAAGTATAGAACTCACAATTGTAATGAATTAACCCAAGACAATAACGAGCAAGAAATTGTTTTATCTGGTTGGATTAATAAAAAAAGAGATCATGGAAATCTTTTATTTTTAGATTTAAGAGATAATTACGGAATGACTCAATGTATTGTTGATAAAAGTAATAAAAATTTTAAGTTGTTAGAAAAAATTCAGTTAGAAAGTGTAATTAAAATAAAAGGAAAAGTTGTTAAAAGAAGTGTTGAAACCATTAATACTGAGCTTCAAACAGGTGAAATAGAAATTCAAATTAATTCATTTGAAGTGCTAGGAAAATGTAAAGAGCTTCCAATGCCTATATTTAGTGATCAAGAGTATGCGGAAGAAATTAGACTTAAATACAGGTTTTTAGATTTAAGAAGAAAAAAAATTCATGAGAACATTATATTAAGATCAAAAGTAATTTCATTTATTAGAAGTGAAATGTTTCAATTAGGCTTTTTGGAGTTTCAAACTCCAATTTTAACATCTTCAAGTCCAGAAGGAGCTAGAGATTTTTTAGTACCCAGCAGATTAAATCCAGGAAAATTTTATGCTCTTCCACAAGCACCTCAACAATTTAAACAATTAATAATGGTTTCAGGATTTGATAAATATTTTCAAATCGCTCCATGTTTTAGAGATGAAGATGCTAGAGCCGATAGGAGTCCAGGGGAATTCTATCAGCTTGACATGGAAATGTCTTTTGTTGAACAAGAGGATATTTTTCAAGTTGTTGAAAAGTTAATAATTAAAGTTTTTAAAAATTTTTCTTCTAAAAAAATAATGTATGAAAAATTTCCTAGAATACCTTATGAAGACTCTATGCTCAAATATGGATCAGACAAACCTGATTTAAGGAACCCATTAATAATTTCAGATTTATCTGATATATTTACTCGTGATGATGTTAAATTTGAAATATTTAAAAAACTTGTTAATACTGGCTCGAAAGTGAGATGCATAGTAACCAAAAATACAAGAGAAAAACCTAGAAGTTTTTTTGACAACATCGATAAATGGGCTAAAGAACAAGGTGCATCTGGGCTTGCATATTTTACAATTGAAAAAAAAGAAGACATTTCTGCCAAGGGACCAGTTGGTAAATTTTTCTCCAAAGAAGCACTTGAGAAAATTATGAAAATTACAGGTGCTGAAATAGGTGACAGTATATTTCTTGCTTGTGGAAAAATAAATGATGTTGAGAAAATAACCTCTTTGGCTAGAGATAAAATTGCTAAAGATCTAGATTTGATCGATGAAAATATTTTTGCATTTTGCTGGATTGTGGATTACCCAATGTTTCAGAAAAATGATATATCCAACAAAATTGAATTTAGTCACAACCCATTTTCAATGCCTCAAGGAAATATGGAGGATATAGATTTTGCAAATCCCCTTCATATAAAAGCTTATCAATACGATATAGTGTGTAATGGAATAGAACTGTCTTCTGGAGCGATTAGAAATCATGTGCCTGAATTAATGTATAAGTTATTCTCAATTGCTGGTTATAATAAAGAACAAGTGGATGAAAAATTTAGTGGAATGATTAATGCCCTTAGTTATGGAGCTCCACCTCATGGTGGTATAGCACCAGGTATAGATAGAATTTTAATGCTTTTAGCTAATGAGAAGAACATTAGAGAGGTTACAATGTTCCCCATGAATCAAAATGCTCAAGATCTAATGATGAATGCTCCTTCAGAAGTTAATGAAGGGCAACTTAAAGAACTTGGTTTAGCTTTAAAACTCAAGAAATAGTATTATTTTTTACCCTTTAAGCTGATTTTGACCTCAGATAGATCGACAAGATTTTTCTTATAATTATTTCTAACAAAACCTTTGCTTGTTATATCTCTTACAATTTTAAGTAATTGATTTTGATCATCTGTATTCTCCTCCTCAGGCGTAGATCTATCAGATCCACCAATAGCAGGTGTATGAGCTAAATCTTCTCTATTTTGATAAGAAATAGCTAACTCTCTGAAAATATAATCCAATATAGATGAGGCGCTCATTATTCTATCATTACCATGCACTTTTCCAGATGGTTCAAATTTAGTATTAACATAAGCACTAATGAATTCATCTAGTGGAACACCATATTGAAGACCTAGTGATATTGCTATTGCAAAATTGTTCATCAAAGCTTTAACCAGCTCTCCCTCTTTACTGGTATCAATGAAAATTTCACCTATTTTTCCATCCTCGTATTCGCCAGTATGTAAATAAACTTTATGATCACCAATAGTAGCCTTTTGGATATAACCTTTTCTTCTATCTGGCATGCTAAATCTTTTACCAATATCATCATTAATTTTTTTAACAAATGTAGTGTTATTTTCTTTTGAAATAACCTTAGGATGGCTTTGTTCAGTTATAATATCTATTTTTTCATTTTTGGTATTGTTATTTTTTGGGTCTAAACTTTTTGTTTTTCTTGTATCAAGCTTAACATCTAAAACCTCAAATTTACCATCATCACGTTTTTCAAGGTTTGAAAGCTCTGCCTCATTAATATCATCAAGGTAATGATTAACTTTAAAGCTGCATGTGTAATATGTTTCTACTAAATATTTTGCCATTTTTCCTTTAATTAGATATTATTATGAATCACTGAATATTTAATTTATATACAAATCTATACTTTAGTCTAATTTAAATTATACAATTTAGAATTGAAGATTTAAGAAAATTATATGTTTCACTTTTTTAAAAAAATTTTTGTTTGGTGGGATCAGGAAACTCTTGGTACTAAGTTAAAAACATTTTTTTCAGGAAATTACAAGGGAAGTGACACACTTGGAAATAAATATTATGAAAGTAAAAAGGGAAAAAGATGGGTCATTTATAGCGGAGAGATTGACGCCTCAAAAATACCAAATGAATGGTATTCATGGATTCATTTTACAAAAAACAAGATTGAAAATAATCATGATTTAGAAAAATACGATTGGCAAAAACCCCACCAATCTAATCAAACTGGTACAGAGAATGCTCATCACCCCAATAGAAATAATGAACAAATCAAAAAAAAATATACAAGTTGGAAAAATTAAGTATTTAATAATTTTAATTTATTTTTTTTTAGCAACAATCACCTCAACATCATTTGCTTTAGAAAGCAAAGAGGAAAGTTTTATAGAAATAAAAATTTTAGATAAAGTAAGCTCTAAAAGCATTCTTTTAAAATTAAAAATTGGTTCAGAAAAAAAGTATAAAAACTTATTAATCAAAAGTTTAAAATGTAAAAATTCAGAATTTGATGATAACCCAGAAATAACAGCTTATATTCAGGTTCAAGATATAACTAATAATAATAAGGATGAAGTTTTTGTTTTTAATGGGTGGACTTTTTCTTCAAGTCCAACAATAAATCCTTTTGATCATCCTGTATATAATATCTGGCTTACAAAATGTTACTAAATAACTTTTTCGTTATCTAACCAACCAACATTAAAATCTGATTCAATAAATTTTTTGTGACTAAGTAATATTTTATGAAGAGGTATAGTTGTTGTTATACCTTCAATTACAAACTCATCTAAGGATCTATTCATTCTCTGAATTGCTTCGGTTCTATTTCTTCCTTGTGTAATTACCTTACAAATCAAGCTGTCATAATATGGGGTAACTTTATAACCTTGAAAAATTGCCCCATCCACTCTTGTTCTAAAACCTGATGGCTGATGGCACATGCCTATAGTTCCAGGTGAAGGTTGAAAATTTTTACTAGCATCCTCTGCATTAATCCTGCATTCAATAGCATGTCCTCTAGGATTAATATCACTTTGTTTAAGAGCTGTTTCACCGGTAAAGGCTATCCAAATTTGTTCTTTAATAATATCAATTCCAGTAACCATTTCTGTAACTGGATGTTCTACTTGAACACGTGTATTCATTTCTAAAAAATAAAACTTTCCATCCTCATAAATAAACTCAACAGTTCCAGCGCCCTCATAACCAATTTTGCTGACCATATTTACAGTTTTTTCAAAAAGATCGTTTCTAATTTGATCTGTTAGAACTGGGCTAGGAGTTTCTTCTATTAATTTCTGGTGTCTTCTTTGTACAGAACAGTCTCTTTCATGTAAATGTACTGTTCTATTTTTACCAGATAGGACTTGAACTTCGATGTGTCTTGGGTTTTGAAAAAATTTCTCAATATAAACCTCGTCATTTCCAAAATATTTTTGTGCTTCAGATTTAGCTGTTGAGAATAATATTTCAAACTCTCCTTCTTTATGAACAATCTTCATTCCTTTACCACCACCACCACCAGATGCTTTAATTAAGACTGGAAATCCTATTTTTTTACAAAGTTCTTTAGCCGCCTTTACATCTTTAACACCACCTTCAGAACCCTCAATAACAGGTAGACCATGTTCTTTAGCAATTTTCTTTGCTTGAATTTTATCCCCCATCATCGCTATAAGCTTTGAAGAGGCACCAATAAATTTAATATTATTTTCTTCTAAAACTTTAGCAAAGTTTGCATTTTCAGATAAAAAACCATAACCAGGATGAACGGCCTCTGCTTTTGTAAGTTCAATCGCAGACATTAATGCAGGAACATTTAAATAGCTATTTGCAGGTTGATGAGAGCCAATGCAAACACTTTCATCAGCAAGTCTAACATGCATACTATCTCTATCCACATCAGAGTGAACAGCAACAGTGGCAATTCCCCATTCTTTGCAAGCCCGTATAACTCTGACTGCAATTTCCCCACGGTTTGCAATTAGTATTTTTTTAAACATTAATCTAAAATAATAATGGTTTGACCAAACTCAACAGGTTGACCATCTTCAACACAAATTTCTCTTACAATTCCTTCAGCTGTGGAAGGGACATGATTCATTGTTTTCATTGCTTCAACAATCATAATTGTTTCACCTTTTTTAATTTTTTTTCCGACTTCTATAAATTTTTTAGCACCAGGTTCTGGTGAATGGTAAGCTGTTCCAATAATTGGAGAAGTAACTTCAATACCTGAAATTATTTTTGACATAGCTTCTGTGGCTATTTTTCCTGGAGAAGGAGGGTTTGGCACGTTTATAGATTGAGTAGAGATAGATGAGGTAGATTTTGATACTTTGATCTTGGTATCTTTATCTGTGTATTCAATTTCAGTTAAATTGAACTCATTTAAGTAGTCAGTTAACTCTTTAATAATATTTTTATCTATTTTCATTTTGTAATATGTTTTGCATTGAAATTATGGCTAAAATATAACCATTATCACCTAAACCAAATATTCCACCAGTAGCAACATCACTGATTAAAGATTTATGTCTAAATTCTTCTCTTTTATATATATTTGATATGTGAAGTTCAATAATTGGTTTTTTATAAATATCTAATGCATCTCTAATCGCAATAGATGTGTGGGTGAAACCAGCAGCATTAATAATTATGCCATCAAATTTATTTTTAGCCTCCTGTATAGTTGTAACTATTTCACCTTCTATATTTGATTGAAAAAACTCTAAATTAATATTCAACTCTTTAGCTTTACTTAAACAATTGTCTCTCAATTGATCAAAAGTTATAGATCCATATTGTGATTGTTCTCTCTCACCTAATAGATTAAGGTTAGGACCATTGATAATTATAATATTATTACTCATTCAATTCTTATACATTATGAAAAAAATAAAAAAAATAAAAATTAGGATAAACGGCAAATTTTCAATGATAAATGAAAATTTAAATCTCTCAGTTTTTCTAAAACAACTAAAAGTCCCTCTTAAAAAAGTAGCAATTGAATTAAATCAAGAAATAATAGATAAAAATAAGACTAACAAAATTAAAATAAAAAAAGATGATAAAATTGAGATAGTTCATTTTATTGGAGGTGGATAAAAATGAAAAAAGATAAGTTAACAGTAGCTAAAAAAAGTTTTAATTCAAGATTAATAGTGGGTACTGGAAAGTATAAAAATATGACTGAATGTGCGCAGGCTATAAAATTGTCTGGTGCAGAAATAGTCACAGTAGCAGTTAGAAGAGTTAACATCTTAGACAAAAAAAAACCATTATTAATGGATTATTTAGATCCAAAAAAAATTACTTATCTTCCAAACACTGCAGGATGTTTTAACTCTGAAGAAGCTCTTAGAACATTAAGATTAGCAAGAGATATTGGTGGATGGAAATTAGTAAAACTTGAAGTATTGGGAGAAAAAAAAAATCTATTTCCAGATATGATCGAAACTTTAAAATCTACTGAGGTTTTGACTAAAGAAGGATTTAAAGTGATGGTATACTGTAACGATGATCCGTTGATGGCAAAAAGATTAGAAAATGTTGGAGCTTGTGCAATCATGCCTTTAGCAGCGCCTATAGGTTCAGGGCTTGGAATACAGAATGTGACAAATATTAAGATTATAAGAAGCCAGACAAAACTACCTATAATAATTGATGCTGGTCTAGGGCAAGCTTCAGATGCAGCTATTGCCATGGAGTTGGGGTGTGACGGTGTATTAGCCAATACAGCAATTGCTAAAGCTACGAAACCATTTCAAATGGCTTTAGCATTTAAAAATGGAGTTATTGCTGGAAGACAATCATTTTTAGCAGGACGTATTAAAAAATCTTTATATGGAAATGCATCCTCACCAATAACAGGAATTATTTAAATAACTGCTGGTTTTTTAAAAAATTTTTTTTTGAAAAAAGGCTTCTTTTTGAAAGGTTTTTTTTTCACCAGACCATCTAAAGATTTAACTTCTTTTTTTAGTTCCTCTAAATTTCTTAATTTTTCTATATATTCAACAGTTTCTATTGTTTTTTTTGTATTGTTTTGTAGATCAATTATATATTCAGGAATTATCAGAGAGTTGTCAGCCATGATATCAATTTTTATTTTATTTTTATCCTCAAAATATTTTAAATCTTCTATAAAGTTTTCTTTAATAAAGTCTGAAATTTTCTCACAAATCTTTAATTCAACATACTTTGCTTTTGTTAAAACGGCTTTAACTTCAACTAATTTTAATATTTTCATAGCAAAAGATTCATCTGTAAGTGTAACCTTCCATTTTACTGCACTTTCACGTAATCTTTGTCTAGACATCTCTAACAATCCAAAAGTACTAATTCTTCCTATTTGAATTCTTGCTCTATCTGTCCTACATTTTTCTTTGAGTTTTCTTTCAACCAATCTCCTATTACCAAAACTTAACATGTCAATAAAATCAATAATTATCAAACCAGATAAATCTCTAATTTTTATTTGTCTTGATATTTCTTCTGCTGCCTCAAGGTTGGTATCTAAAGCGGTGCTTTCAACATTCTTTTGTTTTATTGAGCTACCAGAGTTTATATCGATAGAGACCAAAGCCTCGGTAGGATTAATTACTAAATAACCACCAGATTTCAATTTAATTTCTGAGTCGTAAATTTGATTTAGTTTTTCCTCTATATTTTGATTAAAAAATAATGGGACTTTATCTCTATACTTTTTTATTTTCTTAACATGAGAGGGCATCATCATTTTCATAAAGGTTTGTGCTTTTTTATAACCTTCATTTCCTTCAATCACTATACTGTTTGTGTCTTCATCATACAGGTCTCTTAAAGTTCTTTTTATAATATCACTTTCCTCATGGATGAGTGAGGGTGCTATTGAATTCAAAGCTGTCTCTTTAATTTCATTCCAAGTTTTTATCAATGTTTGAAGATCATGAGCAATATCATTTTTTGTTTTGTTTGATCCAGCGGTCCTCACAATAAGCCCCATTTCTTTTGGAATGGATATATTATTTAAAATCGATCGAATTTTTTTTCTTTCTCCTGGATTAAAAATTTTACGCGAAATACCACCACCCTTTGGTGTGTTAGGCATCAAAACTATATATTTTCCAGCTATAGAAATAAAAGTACTTAGTGCCGCTCCTTTTTGTCCTCTTTCATCTTTCAATACCTGAATTAAGATCACTTGGTTTGGTTTTATAACTTCTTGAATTTTATATCTTTTTGATCTGTATCTTGGTCCAGGTTTTTTTGATTCAATTACCTGGGTTTCCTCTGTAGGATTTTCACTTAAAACTATCTCACTACCTGACTCAGAGCTAAAATTTACAGTATCGAGCTCTGGCTCTGGCTTGACATCAACTGGATCGTTAATATCCAAATTTCCATCAGTAATATTTTTCTCCTCTTCTTTTTCACTTTTCTTTTGAAGCTCCTCTCTATCCCTTTCTTCTTCTTCTTTTATCTTGGCAAGATCACTTTGAGGAATTTGATAGTAGTCAGACTGAATGTCATTAAAAGATAAAAAGCCATGTCTTTCTCTACCAAAATCTATAAAGGCAGCCTGCAGAGAAGGTTCAACTCTACTGACTTTCCCTAAATAAATGTTATTCTTAATTAGATTATTTTTTAACCCTTCGTATTCATAATCCTCAATGTTGTCACCATTTTTAAGTACAACTCTTGTTTCATTTGGATGCGAAGCATCAATGTATAAATTTTTTTCCATATATTTTTGATTAATTGTTTCATTTTATATTTAAATAACTTTAAATTTTGTTCAAATTCACATGCCTTAACTTTAACAAATTTATATATATATTAAACTTAGATGCATAGAATTATTAAAAACATACTTATACTAATTTCAAGTATTGGTCTATTGTCCATCTTTTCAACGATAGCTATTTTATGGGCTTTTTCTAACAATTTACCTGATTATAAGTTTCTTAAGAATTATAAGGCACCAGTTTCAAGTAAAGTCTATTCTGGTGATGGAGAGCTAGTAAATGATTTTTCAACAGAAAAAAGGATATTTATTCCTTACAATGCAATATCCAAAAATGTAATTAATTCATTTCTATCCGCAGAAGATAAAAATTTTTTTTCACATCCTGGTGTAGATGCCAAAGGAGTTATGAGGGCTGTCATCAATAATATTTCAAATTTAGCTTCATCAAAAAGACTGGAAGGAGCATCGACAATAACTCAACAAGTAGCAAAAAATTTCCTATTAACAAATGAAGTGAGCTTTAATAGAAAAATAAAAGAAGCAATTTTAGCTTTTAGGATAGAGAGAGCACTTTCAAAAGAAAGAATTTTAGAATTATATTTAAATCAAATATATTTAGGGGAAGGAACTTATGGTATCGCTTCAGCAAGTTTAGAATATTTTGATAAACCAATTAGTGATTTAAACTATGATGAAGCAGCATTGCTAGCAGCATTACCAAAAGCACCAAGTAGATATAATCCATATAAAGATATTAAGTTAGCTAAATTTAGAAGGAACCTAGTTTTAAAAAACTTATTAGATAATAATTATATTAATAAAAAAAATTATGATAAATTTATTAGTAATAAAATTATATTAAAAAAAAGAAAAAATTTCTTTTTAGAGGATGCAAAATATTATGTTGAAGATATAAGAAAAGATGTAATAGATAAATTTGGTTACGATAATGTTTATAGGCAAGGATTAAATATAAATACACCAATTAATTTAAAGTTTCAAAAAATAGCAACTCAATCTTTGAGAGAGGGTCTAGTTAGTTATGATAAACGAAGAGGCTGGCGAGGACCAATTCAAAAGAAAAAAAATATTAAAAATTGGATTAAGGGATTAGAAAATTTTAGATTAGAAAAATCAATAAATTGGGATCTAGCAATAATAAAAAAAATTGATAAATTTTATGTAGAGATTGAAACTGAAAAAAAACTAAAAGGGAAAATTAAATATGAAAATATTTCCTGGACCAAAAAAGAATTTAATGAACTATTTGATATTGGTGATGTTGTTTATGTTGAAAATATAAGTGGTAATATATTTGCTTTAAGGCAATTACCTGATGTTAATGGAGGAATTGTAGTGATGGATCCTTTTACTGGAAGAGTTTTGGCTTTAAGTGGTGGTTTTAGTTTTAAGAAAAGTGAATTTAATAGAGCGACACAAGCTGCAAGACAACCTGGGTCTGCATTTAAACCTTTTATTTATGCTTTAGCTCTTGAAAATGGATATACACCATCAACTCTAGTCTTAGATGCACCATTAGTTTTAGAGCAGGGTTATGATTTAAAAATGTGGAAACCAGAAAATTATGGAAAAAAATTTTATGGCCCTTCCACTTTAAGAATGGGGTTAGAAAAATCTAGAAACTTAATGACTGTTAGAATAGCTCAAGACCTTGGCCTTACAAAAATAGTTGACTTTTCAAAACAGTTAGGAATTTATGATGACCCTAGAGAATTATTATCAATTTCATTAGGCTCAGCCGAAACAACATTGCTTAAATTAACTTCTGCATACTCGTCATTTGTTAATGGTGGAAAGTTAATTAAGCCAATAATGATAGATAGAATTCAAGACAGTGAAGGAAACACAGTACTTAATAACGAAAAAAGAAAATGTATAAATTGTGATCAGTTATCTTTTTTAAATAAAAATTTTCCAAAAATTGAAGACAATTTTCCTCAAATATTTTCTGCTCAAACGGCATATCAAATGACCTCTATATTAGAAGGTGTTATTCAGAACGGCACTGGAAAAAAACTCAAAGATCTTAATTTGGTGTTAGCTGGCAAAACAGGAACTACTAATAAAAATAATGATACATGGTTTATTGGTTTTACCTCAAAAATGGTTGTAGGCGTGTATGTAGGATTAGATAACCCCAAACCTCTTGGAAAATATGAAACAGGAGCAAAAACTGCATTACCAATTTTTAAAAATTTTGTTAAAAAAGCGGTAAATAAAGAAGAAGCTAGACCGTTTAAAGTCGCAGATAATATTTTAATGACAGTTATTGATCCAATAACAGGAAAAAAATCAGCGACAAAGTCTAAAAAGACAATAATCGAATCTTATAAAAAATTGCCAAATGAAAGTAGCTCAAATTTAGATATTAATAATAGATTAAAAAATAATAATATATTAAGGTTCTATTAATGGAAGATATTTATTTAAATTATAAGTCAGAAATAGAAAAAATTAATCAAAGAGTTAAGGAGTACCTTTGAAAAGAATAATATTCACACTAAATTAAAAAAAAATAACAAAAAAATACTAGAAAATAATTTTTGGCAAGATAAATCAAATTCACAAAAGATTATCAAAGAAAAGAAACTCTATGAGGATTTGATAAACTCATACAACAACTCTGTTAAATCAATAATTGATTTACATGAGCTAAAAGAGTTGGCTGAAGAGGAAAAAGACAAATCCATAATAAATGAAGTTTTAGAAGGCTTAAAAGATTTGAAAAAGTTAGCTAAAAAAAATGAAACGAAATGTTTTTTATCAAACGATAGTGATAGCTTAGATTGCTATATAGAAATTCATGCTGGTGCGGGAGGAACAGAAAGTCAGGATTGGGCTGAAATGTTAAGAAGAATGTATTTAAAATGGACAGTTTTAAAAAATTTTAAATCTCAGTTAATAAGTGAACATAAAGGTGATGAGGCAGGAGTAAAATCAACTACAATAAAGATTGAAGGTGATTATGTTTTTGGATGGTTAAAATCTGAGTCTGGAATCCACAGATTAGTAAGAATTTCTCCTTTTGATTCTGGGGCTAGAAGACACACAAGTTTTGCAAGTGTTTGGGTCTATCCAGTGGTAGATGAAAATATAGATATCGAAATTGTAGAAAAAGAACTAAGAATTGACACTTATAGATCTAGTGGAGCTGGTGGTCAGCATGTAAACACAACAGATAGTGCGGTTAGAATTACACACATACCATCAAAAATAGTTGTTCAGTGTCAAAACGAAAGATCTCAACATAAAAATAAAGACACTTGCATGAATATGCTTAAAGCAAGATTGTACGACTTTGAAATGAAGAAGAGAGAAAAGGAAAATAAAAATATAGAATCTTCAAAATCTGAAATTGGTTGGGGTCATCAAATAAGATCATATGTTCTTCATCCATATAGAATGGTTAAGGATAATAGAACTAACTTTGAAAGCTCTAGCCCAGACAAGATATTAGATGGAGAAATAGACGACTTCTTAGAAAGTTCACTGTATAAAGTTAAATGATCAGAAAATTAATTAAAATTTTTACAATCATACTTTTGTTAGTTTTTATAGTAATTTTTTATTTAAGTTTAGTTGGAATAAAAACTGAAAAATTTAATGAAAGAATTATAAATAAAGTTTCAAAAATTAATAAAAAAATAAATTTAGATTTAAGAGATGTTAAATTTTTATTAAATCCATACAACTTTACAGTAAACATAACCACTAAAGATCCCATAGTACTATTAGGTAGTAACAAACTAGAAATAAAAGAGCTGAAAACAAATATATCTCTGAAATCATTAATTAAAAATGAATTTTCAGTAGATGATTTAAAACTTTCAACAAAATTAATTAAAATTGATGACCTAATTTTATTGGCCAAATCTTTTAAAAATTCACCTGAGCTATTTTTATTAGATAATGCCATTAAAGGTGGACTTTTAACAGCTGATGTTAGTTTACAATTTGACAAAAGGGGGAACATAAAAAAAAGTTATCAAATTACTGGGATTATCAAGAATGCTAAATTAAACATTTTAAACCAGATTAAAGCAAGTAGTTTGAGTTTTCAATTTGATATTCAAAAAAACAAATACTCTTTAATAAAAATTAAAAGTCAAATTAATGGAATAAAATTATCATCTCCATTAATTAAAATTAATCAAAAAAAAGATCTATTTTTCGTAACAGGTAAAATTTTAACAAAAAAAAAAGAATTTAATAGAGATCAAATAAGTATTATGAATATTGGGTTTTTAAAAAATTCAAATATAGAAAAAGTAAGATTTAACTCTGAAAATGATATTTCCTTTATTATTAATAAAA
>Ga0209709_10000724_pt1 | contig 31116 bp, 36 predicted proteins | sample ArcticOcean_MG_C_2_FD_187435 | JGI IMG/M metagenome (GOLD analysis project Ga0209709, IMG submission 187435) | Marine microbial communities from western Arctic Ocean - ArcticOcean_MG_CB4_136 (SPAdes) (version 2) | ecosystem: Environmental > Aquatic > Marine > Oceanic | place: Arctic Ocean... | reverse complement strand
CATCTAAGGGTTTTTTTTTTCTATTTATAATATCTTGAATTTTAGAAACATTCATTACAGCAATATCATTTTTGTTATGAATTGATTTAAAGCCTCTTTTGGGCAATCTTCTATATAATGGCATTTGCCCCCCTTCAAAACCTTTAATAGCAACACCAGATCTTGATTTTTGCCCTTTATGTCCTCTTCCAGATGTTTTTCCTCTACCCGATCCAATTCCACGACCAACTCTTTTTTTATATTTTGCAACAGATGTTAATGTATTAAGTTTCATATTAAATTTATTGTTTATTCTTTATTATTTCCGAAATTTTTTTTCCTCTTGAAATTGCTAATTGTTTTGGTGATGTTTGACTTTTTAATGCTTTTAAACATGCTCGAAGGACATTTATTGGATTAGATGATCCTAAAGATTTTGCAACAACATCTTTGATACCAACCACTTCACATGCTGCTCTAATAGGTCCACCAGCAATAATACCAGTTCCTGAAGGTGCTGCCCTTAATAGAACTTTGCCTGCACCATCTTTTGACACGACATCATGGTGAAGCGTTCTGCCTTCACGTAAAGGTATTTTAAACAAATTATTTTTTGCTGTTTGAGTAGCTTTTTTTATAGCATCAGGAACCTGTTTAGCTTTAGCATGTCCGACACCTATAGATCCTGCAGAGTTACCTACTACAACTAATGCGGAAAAAGCAAATCTACGCCCACCTTTAACAACTTTAGTTATTCTGTTTATTGAAACTAATTTATCTTTAAATTCAAAATTTTCCATAATATTATTAAAAAGTAAGCCCTCCCTTTCTTAGAGCTTCAGCGAAAGATTTAATTCTTCCATGATACTTATAACTTCCTCTATCAAAATATACATTAGTAATTTTTTGATCTAATGCCTTTTTTGCTAAAAGTTCAGCTACATGTAGTGATAAATCTTTTTTCCTTACTTTATCTACTTTTTTGTTATTAGAGCTTGCTGATACTAAAGTTTTGTTTATTTTATCATCAATTATTTGTGCTGATATATTTCGCGACGACCTAAATACAGTTAATCTATAGCGATTTGTATTCACTTTTTTTAACTTTTTTCTATTCCTTCTAGATCTTTTTTTAATTAATGATAACGTCATTTTTATTTTTTCTTTCCTTCTTTTCTTAATACGTACTGACCTCTTTCCTTAATTCCTTTTCCTTTATATGGTTCAACTGGTTTTAAACTTTTTATTTCAGAAGCAACTTTACCTACCAATTCTTTATCAATCCCTGATATTTTTATAATTGTACTTTTTTCTACAACAACTTTTATTTTTTCTGGTAATAAATATGTTACATCATGACTAAATCCTATTTGTAAATTTAATATATTACCTTTTAAATTTGCTCTAAAACCTACTCCAGTTATTTCTAGTATTTTTTCATGACCTATAGAAACACCTATTAATGCACTGTTAATAATGCTTCTAGTAGTTCCCCAAAGAATATTTAACTTTTCATTTTTTTTAATTAATTTTAAAATTAAATTTTTATCTTCAGCTACTGTTGCTGAAAATATTTTTTCATTTAAAGTTAATTCTTTCGATCCTTTTGGACCTGTTAATGTAATCTTTCCAGACTCAAGTTTAACTTGAGTATCTTTTGGAATTGTTATTGGTTTTTTACCTAGTTTAGACATAAATTAAAATACCCTACAAATTATTTCTCCACCAATATTCTTAGATCTTGCGTCATTATCTGACATTATTCCCATAGATGTTGAAACAATAGCTATTCCCAAGCCACTTTGGATTTTAGGAATGCTATCTGCTTTTGTATAAATTCTTCTTCCAGGTTTTGAAATTCTTCTTATTTCTTTAATTACTGGAATACCATTGAAATATTTTAAATTTACTACTAATGAACCTTTATTATGGTCTTCTGATACAAATTTAAAATCAGCTATATAACCTTCTTCTTTCAAAACATCTAGAATTCTTGCTCTAAACTTTGAATTTGGAATGTTAACAGTACTTAACGTTCTCATTTGTGCATTACGAATTCTCGTAATCATATCAGCTATTGGGTCTGTAAAACTCATTTAACCTCCATATATTTACCAGCTTGATTTAGTCATGCCTGGAATTTTACCACTTAAAGCTAGTTCTCTTAATGCAATTCGAGAAATTCTAAGTTTTCTATATACTCCATGTGGTCTTCCAGTTATTTCACATCTATTTCTAATTCTTGTTTTTGCTGAATTTCTAGGTATTTTTGCTAATTTCAATTGTGCTTCAAATCTTTCTGTTAATGGTAGTTTTTTATTTTTAATAATTTTTTTAAGATCATTTCTTTTTTTTAAAAATCTTTTTGCAAGCTTAATTCTTTTCAAATTACGTTGTATTGCGCTAGTTTTGGCCATAATTTTAATTACTTTCTTTATTTTTATTTTTTTTAATAAATGGAAAATTCATTGCTTCTAGTAATGCGACTGCAGCATCTTTATTATTGCTTGAAGTAACTACTGTTATATCCATGCCTCTTATACGATCCACTTTATCAAAGTTTATCTCTGGAAATATTATGTGCTCTTTTATACCAAAAGTGTAATTTCCAAATTTATCAAATCCTTTTGTGTTAAGCCCTTGAAAGTCTTTAATTCTTGGTAAGGCAATGTTAACTAGTCTGTCAATAAATTCATACATTTTATTTGATCTTAACGTAACTTTTATTCCAGCTGTAGTGCCTTTTCTTGTTTTAAAGTTTGATATAGACTTTTTAAATTTAGTAATAATGGGCATTTGTCCTCCAATTAAAGACATATCACTAACACAGTTTTGAATAATTTTCTTATCATTAGCGTCTGCTCCTAAACCCATATTTAATACAACTTTGGTTATTTTTGGAACCATAAGTTTATTTTTCATAGAAAACTTCTTTTTTAAATCATCAACGATGTTATTTTTGTAAAACTCTTTTAATCTTGGTATCATTATTTTTTATTATCTATTTTAGTTTTTTTAGCTTCTTCTAATACTTTTAAGTTAGAAATATCAATAAAGTTTTCTTTAGAAATAATCCCACCTTTTTTTTCCTTAGTTGTTTTTTCATGTTTTTTAATTAAATTTATTCCTTTAACTTTAGCTTTATTCTTACTTCTAATAATTTCAATAATTTGTCCTTTTTTTCCTTTATCTTTTCCGCATGTAATTAAAACTTGTTGTCCATTCTTTACGTTCATTACAATACCTCCGGAGCTAAAGAAATTATTTTTGTCATACCTTTTAATCTAAGTTCTCTCGTTACAGGACCAAAAATTCTTGTTCCAATTGGTTCTCCTTTATCATCTATTATAACAACTGCATTTGTATCAAATTTAACGGAGCTACCGTCTTGCCTGTGTATAGAATATTTGGTTCTTACAACCACTGCCTTTTGTACTGATCCTTTTTTTACTTTAGCATTTGATATAGCGTCTTTTACACTTACAACTATACTATCTCCGATTGATGCGTACCTACGTTTAGATCCACCAAGAACTTTTATACATTCAACTCTCTTAGCTCCAGTATTATCAGCCACACTTAGTTCTGTTTGAACTTGAATCATCTAGTTAATGATTACCTCCCATTTTTTCTTCTTAGAATGTGGTTTAGATTCAATTATTTTTACATTATCACCAATTTTGAATTTATTACTTTCATCATGGGCGTGATATTTTTTTGAAGCAGTCATAACTTTGTTAAAAAAAGGATGTGAATATTTTCTTTTAACCATAACTACAATGGTTTTATTGCTTTTATCACTTACAACTTTTCCAGCTAATATTTTTTTGGTCATAATTAATTCTTTTTATTCATTTTAGTTAATAATTTAGCAACGTCTTTTTTAATTAAAGATACTTTAGCCGTATCTTGTAATTGACCATTAATTTTTCTGAATCTAAAATTAAATAAGTCTTTTTTTAATAAATTTACTTTATTTTCAATTTCATCTTTAGATAGTTTATTAATTTCTTTATTTTTCATTTAATATCTTTTTATAAATTTAGTTTTAATTGGCAATTTAGTTGATGCTTTGTATAAAGCTATTCTTGCAGTTTCTTCATCTACTCCATCAACTTCAAATATAATCCTACCAGGCTTAACTCTACAAGCCCAGTGTTCGGGTGCTCCTTTTCCTTTACCCATTCTAACTTCCGTTGGTTTTTTTGAAACTGGTATGTTTGGAAATATTCTTAACCAGACTTTTCCAGTTCTTTTCATATATCTTGTTAAAGCTACTCTAGCTGCCTCAATTTGCTTAGAAATAATTCTTTCTGGTTCCATTGCTTTTAATCCATAAGCTCCATAGTTCATGATTTGTCCTCTGGTAGCGTTACCATGTATCCGACCTTTATGTGCTTTTCTATATTTTGTTCTTGTTGGCTGTAGCATTATTTTTTTCCTTGTTATCAATATTCTTTTTTAATAAAACTTCCCCTTTATAGATCCAAACTTTAATTCCTATTATTCCATATGTAGTAAGTGCCTCAGCCTCTGCATAATCAATATTTGCTCTAAAGGTGTGTAGTGGAACACTTCCTTCTCTTGTCCACTCAGTTCTAGCTATTTCGTTTCCACCCAATCTCCCACTTAAAGAAATTTTAATACCTTTAGCTCCTAATCGTAATGCAGATTGAATACCTCTTTTCATTGTTTTTCTAAATGCAATTCTCTTAACTAATTGTTGAGCAATATTTTCAGCAACAAGATATGCATTCATTTCAGGTTTTTTTACTTCTTTAATGTTTAAACTTACTTCAGTAGTTGAAATTTTTGATAAGTTTTTTTTAATTTTCTCAATATCAGATCCTTTTTTACCAATAACAAATCCTGGTCTTGATGTGTAAATTGAAATAATACATTTTTTAGATGTTCTCTCAATAATTACCTGAGCTACACCTGAATTTGTAACATTCTTTTTTATATGTTCTCTAATCTTAAAATCTTCAATTAAAAATTTTCCATAATCTTTTTTTTTAGAAAACCAAATAGAATCCCAACCTCTGTTTATTCCTAACCTTAAACCTATTGGATTAACTTTTTGGCCCATGAGACTCTCTTTCGTTTTTAATATTTTCTGATAAAATTATTGTAAGGTTTGAATATGGTTTTTTGATAGAACTTGCTCTACCTTTTGCTCTAGGTCTAAATCTTTTAAGAACTATTGATTTTCCTACATAAGCTTCTTTTATATATAAATTATCAATATCATACTGGTTATTATTTTCAGCATTTGCTATAGCGGATTGAACAGTTTTTTTAATGTCATGAGCTATTCTTTGTCTTGCAAATGATAAGTCTCTAATAGCAATATCAGCTTTTTTTCCTCTTATATTTTTGAGTAATAAATTGATTTTTCTTGGGCTACATCTAACATTTCTATTAACGGCTTTTACAATATTTTTATTTTTTTGCACTAGATGCCTCTTTTGGTTTAGTTGCAACAGAAGAACTTGAAGATTTGGAAACTCCAGACGATGCAGCAGCTTTTTTATCTGCTGGTGTATGTCCATGAAATTGCCTTGTTGGAGAAAATTCACCTAATTTATGACCAACCATTTCCTCAGAAATTTTGATTGGTATAAATTTTTTTCCATTATATATTAAAAAACTAATTCCAATGAATTCAGGAATAATCGTAGATCTTCTTGACCATGTTTTGATTGGTGAAGGTCTGCTTTGAGTTTTTAATTTTTCAACCTTTTTAAGCAAACTTGGGTCGACAAAAGGTCCTTTCCAAACTGATCTAGCCATAAATTATCTTCTTTTCTTTCTTCTTGAAATTATAAATTTGTTTGTTCTTTTGTTTGTTCGTGTTTTTAATCCTTTGGCTCCTTGTCCCCAAGGTGAAACTGGGCTTCTTCCTCCAGATGTTTTTCCTTCACCTCCTCCATGAGGATGGTCCACTGGGTTCATGGCAACACCTCTAGTTTGAGGTCTTATACCTTTCCATCTATTTCTTCCTGCTTTTCCTATTTTTACATTTTGATGGTCACTGTTAGAAACTGATCCAATTGTTGCTCTAGCTGTATTAAGAATTTTTCTTACTTCGCCAGAGTTAAGTTTAACTATACAATATTTATCTTCATTTCCTGAAATTTGAGCTGATGAACCTGCTGATCTTACAAGTTTTCCACCACCATTAGGGTTCAATTCTATATTATGTATATTTGTTCCAGTAGGTATATCTGATAATTGCATGCAATTTCCTACTTTAATTTCTTTATTTTTGCCAGATTCAATTTCATCACCAATTTTAATATTATTAGGAGCTATTATATAATTAAGAACTCCATCTTCATATTTAACTAAAGCAACATGTGCTGATCTGTTGGGGTCATACTCAATTCTTTCAACTTTTGCTTTTATATCGTCTTTTTTTCTATAAAAATCAATTTCTCTATACTTGTTTTTATGGCCAGCTCCTTTGTGTCTAGACGTAATTCTACCTAAATTATTTCTTCCACCAGTAGAATGTTTTCCTTTTGTTAGTGATTTAATAGGCTTACCTTTCCATAGATCTTTTTTATCAACTAGAACCGTTCCTCTTGTAGACTTTGTGTAAGGTTTAAATGTTTTTAATGACATATGATCAAACTCCGGTTGAAAGATCTATACTTTGACCTTTTTTAAGGGTTATAATTGCTTTTTTATAACCTGATTTAAAAGATTTTTTATTTTTAACTAGCTTAGTTTTTCCTTTAATATTTATTGTATTTATTTTTACTACATTCACCTTAAAAATTTTTTCAATACTTCTTTTTATCGCATCTTTATTAGCACCCTGATGCACTTTAAAAACTACTTTATTAAATTCAGACAATAAAGTTGATTTTTCAGTAACGTTTGGTGAAATTATTGTATCTAAATAGTGAAATTTTTTCATTTACTAACTCTTTCTTGAAAAGATTTGATTGAACTTGAGGTAAATATAATATTTTTATATTTTAATATATCGTATGCATTAGTTCCTAGCTGATCTATTATTTTTAAATTTGGTATATTTCTTGTAGATTTAATTATTTTTGCTGTAGAATTTTTATCAGATATTATAAGCGAATTAACTAATTTATTTTTTTTTAAAAAATTATTAAATAATTTAGTTTTTTTAATTTCATTTTTAAAATCTTCAACTACAAAAAGTGATTTTAAGTTATTTTTATGAGACAAAAGATGGAATAAACCAAGTTTTCTAACTTTTTTATTAATTTTTTTTACTTTATAAACATCTCCTTTAGGTCCATGAGCAACACCACCACCAACAAATATTGGAGCTTTTCTACTACTATGTCTTGCTCCACCAGTGCCTTTTTGTGCATATATTTTTGAAGTTGATCCTTTCACTTCACCACGTTGTTTTGTTTTAGCAGTTCTAGGCTTAAAATGATTTAGTTGCCAATCTATTAAAGATTGAATCATGCTTTTGTTGGGAATTAAGGAAAAAATACTATCTGACAACTCTATGTCATTAACTTTTTCGCCATCTATATTTATTACTTTTAATTTCATTTTATTTTTTTGTTTCTTTTTTTGGCTCGAGTTTAGATTTTTCTTCAACTTTTTTTGTTACTTTTGGTGATTGAACTTCAATTTTTTTATTTTTTTCTATAGTAGTTTTTTTATTGATGTTTTTCTTATTTTTTTGAATTAAAACTATTGAGTTTTTTGAACCGGGTATAGATCCTTTAACAAAAATAAGATTATTTTCCAAATCGGATTTTATTATTTCTAAATTTTGTATAGTTCTATATTTGTCACCCATATGACCAGCCATTTTTTTTCCTTTAAAAACTCTACCAGGGTCTTGGTTTTGTCCAGTAGATCCATGAGATCTATGGGAAACTGAAACTCCGTGTGAAGCTCTTAAACCTGCAAAATTATGTCTTTTCATAACACCAGCAAAACCTTTGCCAATAGTTTTGGATGTTATATCAACAAATTTTTGATCTTTAAAAAGTTCTAAACCAATTTCGTTTCCTTCTTTAAAAATTGAAGTATCTTTAACTCTAAACTCTCTCAATATTTTTTTAGGTTCAGTTGATTTTTTAGCAAAAAAACCTTTCATTTGGTTTGTTAATTTAGAAGATTTTATTCTTCCAAAACCAACTTGAACGGCGTCGTAACCTCTTTTCTCTTTTGTTATAACTTCTAATATTCTTCCTTTTTCAACAGAAAGTACAGTAACTGGGACTGATGTCCCTGAATCAAAAAATTCTCTTGTCATACCCAATTTTTTTCCTATTAGTCCAATATCCATAATAATTCTTAAAGTTTTATTTCTATATCTACGCCAGAAGCTAAATCCAACTTCATTAAAGCTTCAACGGTTTGTGGTGTTGGTTCCAAAATATCTATTAATCTTTTATGTGTTCGAGTTTCAAATTGCTCTCTACTTTTTTTATCAATATGAGGTGATCTCAGGACTGTAAATATTTCTTTTTTTGTGGGCAATGGAATTGGTCCTTTTACTTGGGCTCCAGTTCTTTTAGCTGTATTTATAATTTCGATTGTAGATAAATCTAAAATCTTATTATCGTAAGCTCTAAGATGTATTCTTATATTTTGTTTATCCATATTATTAAGCCAGTTTCTTAGTTACTTCATCTTGAACATTTTGAGGTACTTTTTCATAATGATCAAAAAACATTGAATATTGTGCTCTACCTTGTGACATTGATCTTAAATTGTTTATATAGCCAAACATATTAGCTAAAGGCACCATTGCGCTTATCACTGTAGCGTTACCTCTTTTATCAGTTGTAGATACTTGACCTCTTCTACTATTTAAATCTCCTATTACATCACCCATATAATCTTCGGGGGTAACTACTTCAACGCGCATCATAGGCTCTAAAAGTTTTAGAACAGCTTTATTGCATGCTTCCTTGAAGCAATATCTGGAAGCTATTTCGAAAGCTAATACACTAGAATCAACATCGTGATGTAAGCCGTCTAAAATTGTAACTTTGTAATCGATTAAAGGAAAACCAGCTAAAATCCCATTATCAGAAACACTTTCTATTCCTTTTTCAACACCCGGTATAAATTCTTTTGGAATAGCCCCACCTTTAATTTTGTTTTCTATCTCTCTTCCTTTTCCAGGAGGCAAAGGTTCCACACTTAGTTCTACTTTAGCAAATTGACCAGCTCCTCCACTTTGTTTTTTGTGAATATAAGTGTTATTAGCAGATTTTAAAATTGTTTCTCTGTAAGCAACTTGTGGAGCACCAATATTTGCTTCAACTTTAAATTCACGTTTCATTCTATCAACTATAATATCTAGATGAAGTTCTCCCATTCCTTTAATGATAGTTTGACCAGATTCTTCATCTGAAGTAACTCTGAATGAAGGATCTTCTCTAGCCAATCTACCCAGCGCTTCACCCATTTTTTCTTGATCACCTTTAGTTTTGGGTTCCACTGCAATTTCAATAACAGGATCAGGAAAATCCATTGGTTCTAAAACAATAGGATTAGCTTCGTCACATAAAGTATGTCCAGTAATTGTATATTTTAAACCTGCTAAAGCCACTATATCGCCTGCATTTGCTTCTTTAACATCTTCTCTGCTATTTGCGTGCATTAAAAGCATTCTTCCAACTCTCTCTTCTTTATCTTTAGTTGTATTATAAATACCAGTAGCAGCTTTTAATGTACCTGAATATATTCTTATAAAAGTTAAAGTTCCTACAAAAGGATCTGTAGCCACTTTAAATGCAAGTGCTGAAAAGGATTCGTTATCATTAAATTTTCTTTCAATTATATCTTCTGAATTAGGTTTTGTTCCGTTAATTGATCCAATATCAATAGGGCTAGGCAAATAATCAACTACTGCATCTAAAAGTGGTTGAACACCTTTATTTTTAAAAGCAGAACCTGTTAGTATTGGAACAAAGTCAAATTTTAAACAGCCTTTTCTAATGCAAGAAATTAAGTCTTTTTCTGATATTTCTTTACCGTTTAAATAATTTTCCATTAATTTCTCATCTTGCTCTACAGCAGTTTCAACTAATTCTTTTCTATATTTTTTAGCTTGTTCTTTTAAATCAGCGGGTATTTCTACTACTTCAAATTCTGCTCCAAGTTTTTCATCTTTCCATAAAACTGCTTTCATTTTTATAAGGTCAACTATTCCTTTTAAAGAAGATTCTATTCCAACTGGTAATTGGGTTACTAATGGTTTTGCACCAAGACGATCTTTAATCATTTCTACGCACATGAAAAAATCAGCTCCAGTTCTATCTAATTTATTAATAAAACAAACTCTTGGGACTTTATATCTATCAGCTTGTCTCCATACTGTTTCAGATTGGGGTTCAACGCCAGCAACTCCATCAAAAACACATACGGCTCCATCTAAAACCTTTAATGATCTCTCTACTTCTATGGTAAAATCTACGTGCCCGGGTGTATCAATAATGTTTATTCTATTATCCTTCCAAAAACATGTTGTGGCTGCAGAAGTAATTGTGATACCTCGTTCTTGTTCTTGTTCCATCCAATCCATTGTGGCCGCTCCATCATGGACTTCTCCAATTTTATGACTTTTACCTGTGTAATATAAAATTCTTTCAGTGGTAGTTGTTTTCCCAGCATCAATGTGTGCCATAATACCAATATTTCTATATTTATCTAATGTATGTGTTCTAGACATTCTACCACCTATAATGAGCAAAAGCTTTATTTGACTCTGCCATCTTATGTGTATCCTCTCTTTTTTTAATTGCTGAACCTTTTTTTTGTGAAGCGTCCATTAATTCGTTAAATAATTTATCTGACATGGTTTTATTTTTTCTCTTTCTTGAGGCATCTAATAGCCATCTTAATGCAAGTGTCTGCGATCGTTTCGTTTTAACCTCTTGAGGAACCTGATAGGTTGCTCCGCCCACTCTTCTAGATCTAACTTCTAGGTTAGGTCTTATGTTATTAATAGCTTCATCAAAGATTTTCATTGGATCTTCTTTAGTTTTATCCTTAATTTTATTAAGAGCACCATAAATTATTTTTTCAGAAGCTGTTTTTTTTCCATCATACATAACAAAATTTATAAATTTAGCTAAAATTAACGACCCATATTTTGGATCTGGATAAAAAATTCTTTTTGGGGCCTGGTTTTTTCTAGACATAAATTAATTATTTTGGTTTTTTTGCTCCATATTTAGATCTTTGTTGTTTTCTGGCAGTAACACCTTGGGTATCCAGGTTACCCCTTAAAATATGATACCTAACTCCAGGCAAATCTTTTACTCTACCTCCTCTTATTAAAACTACTGAGTGTTCTTGAAGGTTGTGACCTTCACCAGGAATATAACATGTGACTTCTTCACCATTTGACAATCTAACTCTAGCTACTTTTCTAAGAGCAGAATTTGGTTTTTTTGGTGTTGTTGTATAAACTTTAGTACACACTCCTCTTTTTTGTGGAGATCTATCCAAAGCAGGAACTTTACTTCTAAACTTCGGTGTTTTTCTAGGTCTTTTTATCAACTGATTTATAGTTGGCATAATTTAATTATTATATGTTTGGAAAAAGGCTATACCTGTCTGAAATTTCTTAGACAAATTTAGTTAGTGTTTAAGGTAATGCAAACCTTACTTCCAACCATCAAAATTGCGCTAAACTACTAATTGACCTGCATAAAGTCAACAATGAATTAAACTTTTTTGCTTTAAAATAGAGGTTTAAGCTGGTGGAATTTGCTTTTCTTTGAACTGTTCAGGAGCAGGTTCTGTTAATAAAGCATCTCTTTCACTGGCGATTTTTTGCCATTTCTTTTTAGTAGCGCCTGTACCAGCTGGTATTAAGCGACCTACTATAACATTTTCCTTTAATCCCTCAAGTTTGTCAATTTTTCCTCTTATAGCAGCATCGGTAAGCACTCTCGTTGTTTCTTGAAATGATGCGGCTGATATGAAGGAATTAGTTTGGAGTGATGCTTTAGTTATTCCTAATAATATTCTTTCTCCTGATGCTATTTTTTTACCATCTTTTTTTAATACTTCATTTTCAGAATCAAGAATTATTTTATCTACCATTTCTCCTAGTAAATATTTAGAATCACCTGGTAATTTAATTTCAATTTTTTTTAACATTTGTCTAAGTATAGTTTCGATGTGTTTGTCATTAATTACAACTCCTTGAAGACGATAAACATCCTGTACTTCGTTTACAAAATAGTTAGTTAAAAATTCAATGCCCAAAATTCTTAAAATATCATGAGGAGCAGGGCTGCCATCTAATAGATACTCGCCTTTTTTTATTTTTTCGCCAGGATTAAAATTGATATGTTTTCCTTTTGGAATTAAATATGAGGATGAAGTTCCATCAACTTTCATAATTGAAACTTTTTGCTTTCCTCTAAGTTCCTTGCCAAATTCAATTGTACCATTATTTTCTGCAATTATAGCACTATCCTTTGGTCTTCTAGCTTCGAAAAGTTCAGCAACTCTAGGCAAGCCGCCTGTTATATCTTTTGTTTTAGAAGTTTCTTTTGGAAGTCTTGCCAAAACATCTCCAGCATTTACTTTTTGTCCATCTGTAACAGAAAGAATAGAATCTGGAACTAAATAATATCTAGCTTCATTGTCGTCAGCTTTTTTTACAACATTTCCTTTAGAATCTCGTAAAGTTATTCTTGGTTTTAATTCTGTATTTTTAGATTGTGATCTCCAATCTAAAACTGATTTTGATGCTATACCAGTTGCATCATCTAAGGTTTCTGCCAATGAAACTCCATCAACTAGATCCATATAACTTGCAATACCACTTTTTTCAGCTATTACAGGTAAGGTATAGGGATCCCATTCACATATTTTTTTACCTTTTGTAACTTCTTGATCGGTATCACAAAAAAGTTTTGCTCCATAAGGAACTTTATAAACAGCAAGTTGTCGTTCATTTTTATCTTCAATTACAATCTGAGTATTTCTACCCATAATTATTTTATTTTTTTCTGAGTCTTCTATAATATTTCTATTAACAATTTTGATTTTACCAGAAGCATGAGCTACTACTTGTGACTCTTCTTTAATTTGTGCGGTTCCTCCAATGTGAAATGTTCTCATTGTTAATTGAGTTCCAGGTTCACCAATAGATTGTGCTGCTATCATACCAATAGCTTCACCAATAGCTACTATTTTACCTCTAGATAAATCCCTGCCATAACAAAGTGCACAAACTCCTTTAGTGGAAATACAAGTAATCACAGAGTGAACTTTTATTGATTTAACTCCAGCAAAATCTATTTTTTCACAAATTTCCTCATCTATAAGATTTTTTTTGTTTAAAATTATTTCACCTGTTATAGGGTTTTTTATATCTTCTGCAGCAGTTCTTCCCAGAACTCTGTCTGCTAAACTTACTATAATGTTTCCACCTTCTATAATTTCTGAAAGTGTAAGTGATTCTTTTGTTTTACACCCGCAATCATGTTTAGTAATAGATATATCTTGAGCAACATCACACAGTCTTCTAGTTAAATATCCCGAATTTGCGGTTTTAAGAGCTGTATCAGCCAAACCTTTTCTGGCTCCATGTGTAGAATTAAAATATTCTAAAGCCGTAAGTCCCTCTTTAAAATTTGCAGTAATTGGAGTTTCTATAATTTCACCTGAAGGTTTCGCTATAAGACCTCTCATACCAGCTAATTGCTTCATTTGAGCAGCGGATCCTCTTGCTCCAGAATTTGCCATCATGAATACTGAATTAGTTTCTATTCTATCATTTGGCATTGTTACTGTAGCTGATGATATTTCTTTCATCATTTCATTTGCTACTAGGTCTGTGCATTTGGACCAAACATCAACTACTTTATTATATTTTTCTCCTCTAGTTATAAGACCTTCTGAATATTGAATTTCGTAATTTTCAATTTGTTTTTTTGCATCATTAACCAATTTTGGCTTTGTTTTAGGAATAATTAAATCATCTTTCCCAAATGAAATTGCTGCTTTAAAGGCATGTTTAAAACCCATAGCTTTTAAATTATCACAAAGTATGACTGTTTCTTTTTGACCACAGAATCTATAAACTTTATCAATTATTTCTGACACATGTTTTTTTGACAAAACTCTATCAATTAAAGAAAATTTAATTTTATGGTGCTTTGGTAAAATGCTTGATAAAATAAACCTACCAGCTGTAGTTTGATATCTTTCTGTTACTTTGTTTCCCTTTTCATCAATTGTTTCATATCTACATATTACATGCGAATGTAAGCTAATATCATTAGTCTCTAAAGCATGTTCTATTTCAAAGACATTTAAAAAGTAACCTTTTACTTTAATGTCTTTATCTTTTTTTTCTTCTGCTTGGGATAAATAATATATTCCCAAAATCATATCTTGACTTGGAACTATAATAGGTTTTCCATTTGATGGATTTAATATGTTATTTGTCGACATCATTAAAACTCTAGCTTCAAGTTGGGCTTCAGTACTTAAAGGTATGTGAACTGCCATTTGATCTCCATCAAAATCTGCATTGAATGCTGTACAAACTAAAGGGTGTAATTCAATAGCGCTACCCTCAATAAGTTTAGCTTCAAAAGCTTGGACACCTAACCTGTGTAAGGTAGGAGCTCTATTTAGTATTACTGGATGTTCGCGTATAATATGCTCTAACGCATCCCACACTTCAGGTTTTTCTTTTTCCACCATTTTTTTAGCTTGTTTTATTGTTGTTGCAATACCCAATTTATCTAATCGGGCATATAAAAAAGGTTTAAAAAGTTCAACTGCCATTTTTTTTGGAAGACCACATTGATGTAATTTTAATTCAGGCCCAGCTACAATTACTGATCTTCCAGAATAATCTACTCTTTTACCTAACAAGTTTTGTCTAAATCTACCTTGCTTACCTTTAAGCATTTCAGCAAGTGATTTTAGTGGTCTTTTACCAGTTCCGGTGATTACTCTACCTCTTCTTCCGTTATCAAAAAGCGCATCGACAGATTCTTGGAGCATTCTTTTTTCATTTCTAACAATTATATCTGGTGCTTTAAGATCTATAAGTCTTTTTAATCTATTGTTTCTATTTATAACTCTTCTATATAAATCATTTAAATCTGATGTAGCAAATCTACCGCCATCCAATGGAACTAAAGGTCTTAACTCTGGGGGGATGACTGGAATACAAGTTAAAATCATCCATTCAGGTTTATTACCAGACGATATAAACGATTCCATGAGTTTTAATCTCTTTATAGCTTTTTCTTCAGCAACTTTTGACTTAACTTCTTTTAGTAAAGCTCTTAATTTATCTCTTTCTGCATTAAGGTCTAATTTTATTAAAATTTCTCTGATAGCTTCAGCTCCTATTCCTGCTTCAAAAGCGTCTTCTCCATATTCTTCTTGTGCTTTTACATATTCTTCTTCAGACAATAGTTGATTTTTAGTTAGTTTCGTCAAACCAGGTTCTATAACTAAAAAACTTTCGAAATATAAAACTTTTTCAACATCCTTAAGTTTCATATCTATTGCTGCTGAAATTCTACTAGGAAGTGATTTTAAAAACCAAATATGAGCGACTGGTGTTGCAAGTTCTATATGCCCCATTCTATCTCTTCTTACGTTAGATTTGGTGACTTCAACTCCACATTTTTCACATATAATACCTCTAAATTTCATTCTCTTATATTTTCCACATAAGCATTCGTAGTCCTTAGTGGGGCCAAATATTCTTGCACAAAATAGGCCGTCTTTTTCTGGTTTAAAAGTTCTGTAGTTTATAGTTTCTGGTTTTTTTATCTCCCCGAAAGACCATGACTTTATTTTCTCAGGGCTAGCTAAAGTAATTTTAATTTGGTCAAACTTTTCTTCAACTACTTCATTTTTAAATAATTTATCTATACTTTTTTTCATAAAAATCTAATTTAAATCTATATCTAAACCGAGTGATTTAATTTCATTAACTAAAACATTAAAGGACTCTGGTATACCAGATTCAAATTTATCATCACCTTTAACTATAGTTTCGTAAACTTTTGTTCTTCCTGCCACATCATCGGATTTAACAGTTAACATTTCTTGAAGTGTGTAAGCAGCTCCATAAGCTTCTAATGCCCAAACTTCCATTTCACCAAATCTTTGACCACCTAATTGAGCTTTTCCACCTAAAGGCTGTTGTGTAACTAGACTATATGGACCTGTGGATCTAGCGTGAATTTTATCTTCAACTAAATGATGGAGTTTAAGCATATATATAATACCTACTGTGACTTTTCTATCAAATTTTTCTCCAGTACGTCCATCCCAAAGATTAGTTTGCCCAGATGAAGGTAATCCAGCTAGTTTTAACATCTCGGTTACATCTGCAACAGAAGCTCCATCAAATACTGGTGTTGATATTGGCACCCCTAATGATAATGTTTGTGTTAGTTCATCGAATTCCTTAACATCTAGTGGTTTTATTTTTTCTTCATAAACATCTTCATTATAAACTTTTTTAAGTATATCTTGAATTAGAGTATTCTTTTTTTTTATATCGTTTTGTGTTTTTATTATTTGATTAATTTTTTCACCCAATTCAGAACAAGCCCACCCTAGATGAGTTTCTAATATTTGGCCTACATTCATTCTACTAGGAACCCCCAAAGGGTTAAGCACAACATCAACAGGTTTACCATTTTCCATGTAAGGCATGTCTTCTATAGGAACTATTTTGCTTATTACTCCTTTATTTCCGTGTCTACCTGCCATTTTATCTCCAGGCTTTAAACTTCTTTTTATAGCAACAAAAACTTTTACCATTTTTAATACATTCGGTAACAAATCATCACCTGCTTGAATTTTTTCGACTTTATCTTCGAATCTTACTTTAATATCATTTTTTATATTGGTGTATTGATCTTTAAGTGTTTTAAGATCTGTATTAGTTTTTTCATCTGTAAATTGTAATTTCCAAATATCATTGATGTTTAAATTTACTATATCTTCAGATGTTAAATTATTCTCATCTTTAACCTTTTTAAAAGATGTAGATAATTTTTTGTTTTTAATCATATCCTCGGCTCTAATTTTAATGTTTCTCTCTAATATTTCTTCTTCGACAGATTTATCTTCTTGTACAGATTCTATTTCTGATCTCTCTATTGCGGTCGATCTTTCGTCCTTTTCTATTCCGTGTCTATTGAACACTCTAACATCTACAACTATACCATTACTTCCTGGGGGCATTTTTAATGAAGAGTCTCTTACATCTGTGGCTTTTTCTCCAAAAATTGATCTAAGTAATTTTTCTTCTGGATTTGAAATGCTGTCACCTTTTGGTGTAACTTTGCCAACTAAAATATCACCAACTTTTACTTCTGCACCTATGTATACAACGCCAGACTCGTCTAGGTTTCTTAATGATTCTTCGCTTATATTTGGAATGTCTCTTGTTATTTCTTCAGTCCCAAGCTTTGTGTCTCTAGTCATTAATTCGTATTCTTCAATATGGATTGAGGTAAAAACGTCGTCTGTTACACATCTTTCGGAAATTAAAATAGAGTCTTCAAAATTATAACCAAGCCACGGCATAAACGCTACGGTAACATTTTTCCCTAGTGCCAATTCACCCAACTTAGTTGCAGGACCATCAGCAATAATATCTCCTTTTTTAATTACATCTCCAATTTTGACCAAAGGTTTTTGATTGATTGTTGTATTTTGATTTGATTTTTGAAATTTAGATAAATTATATATATCAACACCAGATTTAGACAAATCTTTTTCAAAAGCTTTTACAACAATTCTTTTTCCATCAATTTTGTCAACTAAACCATCTCTTCTTGCAACAATTGTTACACCAGAGTCTAATGCTACATCACTTTCTATTCCTGTTCCCACTAAAGGAGATTCAGGTTTTAACAATGGAACTGCTTGCCTCATCATATTAGATCCCATTAAAGCTCTATTGGCATCATCGTTTTCTAAAAATGGAATTAAAGAAGCTGCAACTGAAACTAGTTGTTTAGGTGAAACATCTACGTACTCAACTGAATCAGGTTTTGATAATACAAAATTTAGTAATTTTCTGCATGAAACTAATTCTTCCATGAATTTCCCAGATTTATCTATTTTAGTATTTGCTTGTGCTATTGTGAATTTTTCTTCTTCAATTGCCGACAAATACACTATTTCATCAGTCACAAGATGATTAACTACTTTACGATATGGACTTTCAATAAATCCATATTTATTTACTCTCGCAAATGTGGCTAAACTATTAATTAACCCAATGTTTGGACCTTCTGGGGTTTCTATTGGACATATTCTTCCATAATGAGTTGGGTGCACGTCCCTAACTTCAAAACCTGCTCTTTCACGTGTTAGTCCACCTGGGCCTAAAGCAGAAACTCTTCTTTTATGAGTGATTTCTGATAATGGATTAGTTTGATCCATAAATTGTGATAATGCAGATGTAGCAAAAAAATCTTTAAGAGCAGCTGTTATTGGTCTTGGGTTAACTAAGTCCTGTGGCATAGCAGATTCCACTTCTAGGAGAGTAGACATTTTTTCTTTAATAGCTCTTTCCATTCTTAAAATTCCAATTCTAAATTGGTTTTCTACTAATTCTCCTACCGATCTAACTCTTCTATTTCCAAGATGGTCAATATCGTCAACATCACCTTTTCCATCTTTAAGATCAAGCATGTGTTGTACAATTGCTACAATATCATCATTTCGCAAAATAGTTGTTTCATCAGAGCATTTTAAATGTAACTTATTATTTAGTTTAACTCTTCCTACGTCAGAAAGATCATATCGAGCTGATTTAAAAAATAAATTTTGAAAAATTTCATTGGCTACTTCGAAAGAAGGGGGTTCCCCTGGTCTTAAAACTTTATAAACATCATTAATTGCTTCTTCTTTAGTATTATTTTTGTCAATATTTAGTGTATCGATTATATAAGGACCTTTTGTAATTGTATCGACGTCAGCAATTTCTAATGTAGTAATATTAAATTGTAAAATTTTTTCAATATTTTCCTTATCAATTAAACCACCAGAATTAAGAAAAACTTCTTTTGTTAAGGGATCTATTAAATTGTTTTTTACGTACTTGTCTAAAAAGTAATCAGATGGGTACGATATACTTTTTAAACCATCATCAAATAATTTTTTAGCAATTACATAATTAATTTTAGAGCCTTTTTTTAAAACAACTTTTGCAGTTTTGGAATTAATAAGATCTGTTCTTAGTTTTAAGGGGCGCTTATAGTCATCAGGGTTAAATTTAGTTTGCCATACTTTAGTATCTTTGTGAAAGCTAAATATTTTAAAATCATAAAACGTTTCTAATATTTCTTTTTTTGAGAAACCCAAAGCCATTAAAAATGTTGTGATTGGAAGTTTTCTTTTTCTATCTATTCTAAAATATAAAAGATCTTTAGCATCATATTCAAAATCTAACCAGGAGCCTCTGTTTGGTATGATTCTGCAGTTAAAGAGCAACTTACCACTAGCATGCGTTTTTCCTTTGTCGTGATCGAAAAATACACCTGGGCTTCTATGCATTTGATTTACAACAACTCTTTCTACGCCATTAATTACAAAAGTTCCACTTTCAGTCATTAATGGAATATCTCCCATGTAAACCTCTTGTTCTTTTGCAGATAAAACTTGTTTTGTATTTTTTTCTACATCTATGTCATAAACAACTAGACGTAACGTTGGTTTTAAAGATGAAGAAAAAGTTAAATCCCTCTGTCTACACTCATCAACGTCAAACTTTGGTTTTTCTAATCTAAAAGAAATGTATTCAAGAGTTGCCTTCTCAGATAACTCTTCTATAGGGAAAATACTTTTGAAAACTCTATCGAGACCTTTTTGCAGATTAGCTTCAGTTTGGTCTTTGGGTTCTAAAAATTGTTTATAGGATTTTTTTTGAACTTCGATTAAATTAGGAATAGATAAAGTTTCCTTTAGTTTACCAAAGTTTTTTCTTATACTTTTTTTTTCAGTAAAAGATAGTTCCATGCATAATCTTACATCGTAAAATGTAAGTTAAATTTTAATATTATAAATACTACTTTAATTCTACTTTAGCTCCAGCAACTTCCAATTTCTTTTTTGCTTCTTCTGCTTCTTTTTTTGGAACGCCAGTTTTAACTTCTTTGGGTGCTGCTTCAACTAAATCTTTTGCTTCTTTTAATCCTAAACCAGTAAGAGCTCTAACTTCTTTTATTACATTAATTTTCTTATCACCTATTGCTGCTAAAAAAATAGTGAACTCTGTTTTTTCCTCTACTTGTTCACCTGCTACTGCTGGAGCTACTGCAACTGCTGCTGCTGCAGTTACTCCCCATTTTTCTTCTAATTGTTTTGATAGGTCTGCTGCTTCTACAACAGTTAATTTTGACAATTCGTCAACAATCTTATTTAAATCTGCCATTGGAATCTTTCTTTTGTTAAATGTTTAATTTTTTTTACTCTTTGCGAGGGCTAAAATAGCAATTTTTGCGCCCGGCGCAAGTAAAATACTGATTATTTTTTGTGCGGGAGTGGTCAAAACTGCAGCAATTTTAGCTCTAGCTTCATCTAAAGTTGGTAGTGTGGCAATTTTTTCCACATCAGCTACTGAAAGAGGCTCTTCTTCCATAATTCCACCAATAATTTTTAGATTTGAATTCTTCTTGGCAAATTTAGTTAGTATTTTAGCAGATGTAATAGCATCATCAGAAAAAGCTACGGCTGTAGGTCCAGAAAACAAATTTTCCAATTTTTTAAATTTACTACCCTCTAAAGCAAGTTTTGTAATTCTATTTTTTGTAATTCTGAACAATATTCCTTTTTCACGCATCTCACTTCTCAGTTCATCGATTTGTTTTACAGTTAATCCTTGATAGTGAGTTATAAAGACTGAAGTATTTTTACTAAAAAAACCTTTCATCTCTTCTATATAAGTAATTTTTTTTTCTTTTTTCATCATAAATTTATTTACTTAATTTAAGTTTAAAAGCAACCCCCATTGAGGAAGTTAAAAATGCAGATAAAATTAGATCTCCTTTTATTTTGCTTGGTTTTTCTTTTTCAATAGTTTGAATGAATGCATTGTAATTTTCCACAATTTTATTATCTGGAAAATTTTTTTTTCCAATTGATGCTGCTAAATTTCCATCTTTGTCATTTTTAATTTCTATTTGTCCTTCTTTTAGAGCTTTAACAGCTTTTTTAATATCATTAGTAACAGTTCCAAGCTTAGGATTAGGCATTAAACCTTTTGGCCCTAAGATTTTTCCTAATTTTCCAAGTTTAGCCATCATGGCAGGTGTAGCTACAAGTTTATCAAAATTTATTTTACCAGCTGTAATTTCTTCAATTAAACTTTCAGCCCCTGATAGTTCTGCTCCAGATTCTTTTGCTTCAGCTATTTTATTTTCTTCGCATAAAACTGCAACTTTAATTTTTTTACCATTTCCGTTAGGTAAATTTACTACAGTTCTTAATGTTATTTCTTCTTTTTTTTGCTTTAAATTTAGTTTTAAAGACAAATCAATAGATTCATCAAATTTAGTTGTACAATTTTTTTTTACTTTTTTAATAGCTTCTTCTAAAGTTTCAACTTTTTTATCTTTAGATAAATCTAACAATTTTTTGTATCTTTTAGATATTTTTCTACTCATTAATCTTTTACTTCTATGCCCATAGATCTAGCTGAACCACAAATTATTTTTGTAGCTTCTTTTAAATCAAAAGCATTTAAATCTTTCATTTTTTCTTGTGCAATTTTTTCTGCCTGTTTTTTCGTAATCGATCCAGCCACTACTCGTCCAGGCTCTTTAGAGCCACTTTTTAATTTTGCAGCTTCTTTAATAAAATGTGAGGCTGGTGGTGTCTTTATTACAAAATCAAATTTCTTATCTTTATAAACTGTTATTACTACAGGAACGGGCTTGCCCATCAAACTTTTTGTTTTTTCATTAAAAGCTTTACAAAATTCCATGATATTAATTCCTCTTTGTCCTAAAGCAGGTCCTACTGGTGGAGCAGGGTTTGCCTGACCTCCTTTGATTTGTAACTTAACGTAACCACTAATTTCTTTTGCCATAGCTATGATTTTTCAACCTGATTATACTCTAGTTCAATTGGAGTGGGTCTACCGAAAATTGAAACTGAAACTTTAAGTCTTGATTTTTCTTCATCAACCTCTTCAACTAATCCAGTGAATGAAGCAAAAGGACCTTCGCATACTTTTACAGACTCTCCTATGTCAAATGTAACACTTGGTTCAGGTACTAATGATCCTTCTTTTATATTTCCTAAAATTTTATCTATCTCTTTATCAGATACCGCTACGGGTGTGCCTGTTGTTCCCAAAAAACCAGTAACTTTTTGTATATTTTTAATCATATGATATAGGTCTTTGCGCATTTCCATTTTAACCAATACATAGCTTGGAAAAAACTTTTTTTTTCTTTTTACTCTTTTACCTCTTTTTACCTCAGTTACCTCATGAATTGGTACCAAAACATCAGTAATTTTATCCTCTAAATTCTTAGTTTTTATTGTATCTTTAATAACATCTGCTACTTTTTGTTCAAATCCTGAAAATGTTTGAACTATATACCAATTATTCATATTAAAAGTTCATAGTTAAAATTATATCTAATAGATACTTATATATTTGATCTAATAATAGAAAAAATATTGAAGCTACAGTCGCTAAAACAAATACCATTGCAGATCCAAGTAAAACTTCCCTTTTTGTGGTCCAAGTTATCTTGAAAGCTTCTTGTTTAACTGATTGTATAAATTTGAATGGATTTATCATTTTTAATATTTTTTTGGCAGGAGCGGAGGGAATCGAACCCCCAACCTCCGGTTTTGGAGACCGGCGCTCTACCAATTGAGCTACACTCCTAAGTAGCTTATTTAATAATTTTAGTTACAACTCCAGCTCCTACAGTCTTACCACCTTCTCTTATTGCAAAGTTTAATTTTTCACTCATTGCGATAGGAGTTATTAGTTTAACAACAAATTTTGAATCATCACCTGGCATTATCATTTCTGTTCCAGCGGGAAGTGTGACTTCACCAGTTACATCAGTAGTTCTAAAATAAAACTGTGGTCTATATTTTGTAAAGAAAGGAGTATGTCTTCCACCTTCTTCCTTTTTTAGAATATAAGCTTGTGCTTCAAATTCAGTGTGTGGAGTTACTGAGCCTGGTTTTGCTAAAACTTGACCACGTTCAATATCAGTTCTTTCAACACCTCTTAATAGCGCACCAATATTATCTCCAGCTTCTCCTGTGTCCAAAATTTTTCTAAACATTTCTACACCAGTGATTACTGTTTTTTTAGTTTCTCTTATACCTACTATCTCAAGTTCTTCTCCAGTTTTAACCACTCCTTGTTCTACACGACCAGTTGCAACAGTTCCCCGGCCTGAGATTGAAAAAACATCTTCAACAGGCATTAAAAAAGGTTTATCTTTAGGTCTTTCAGGTTGAGGAATAAATTCATCAACTGCTTTCATTAATTCCAAAATAGAATTTTTTCCAATTGCTTCGTCTTTTCCTTCGACGGCAGCAAGAGCTGAACCTTGAATAATTGGTGTCTTGTCTCCAGGAAATTTATATGAAGTCAAAAGTTCACGAACTTCTTCAACAACTAAATCCAAAAGTTCTTTATCTTTAACTTGATCAACTTTGTTAAGATAAACTACAATAGAAGGTACACCAACTTGTCTTGCTAATAGAATATGCTCTCTAGTTTGTGGCATTGGACCATCAGCAGCATTAACAACAAGGATAGCACCATCCATTTGAGCTGCGCCAGTAATCATGTTTTTAACATAGTCAGCATGTCCTGGACAGTCTACGTGAGCATAGTGTCTGTTTGTTGTTTCATACTCAACGTGAGCAGTTGATATAGTAATTCCTCTTTCTTTTTCCTCAGGAGCTTTATCTATTTGATCATAGGCAATGAATTCTGCACCACCTGATTCTGACAAAACTTTTGTTATAGCAGCAGTTAGTGTTGTCTTACCATGATCCACGTGACCAATTGTTCCTATGTTACAATGTGGTTTGTTACGTTCAAATTTTTTTTTCTCAGCCATTTTTTTTTCCTCTTTTTAATTTCTTTATAATAAAGTTAAACTTAGTCTTGGAGCGGGTGAAGGGAATCGAACCCTCACGACCAGCTTGGAAGGCTGGTGTTCTACCATTGAACTACACCCGCGTCGTCCCAAACATATCACACTCTTGTTTATGTAAAACTCTATTGATTTTGGTGGAGGGGGAAGGATTCGAACCTTCGAAGACCGGAGCCAACAGGTTTACAGCCTGCCCCATTTGACCGCTTTGGTACCCCTCCTAAATTTTGAAGGTTACCTATACAATAAAGCTTTATTCAACAAGGTTTTATAAGCATTATGGTAAACAAATGCAATAAATGATTTTCCCCATTAATATGGTAATAATGGTCTTAAAATTGATAAAAAATGAAAAAAACTACATTTTTAATAGCTGGAAAGCATGCAGTAACAGAAGCATTAAAAAATCCAAATCGAAATGTTATAAGGGTTTTTTTAACAGAAGACTCTAAAAATAATTTAAACAGAGAGAATCCAAACATCAATTTACTAAAAGATATTAAGGTTTTTTACAAAACTAAAAAAGAATTAGATAGATTGTGTTCAAAAGAACAAATATCGCATCAAAGCTTAATAGCAGAAATAGGACATTTAGAAGAGGAAAAGATAAAAGATTTTTTAGAATTAAATGAAAATAAGAAAAAAATTACATTTGTTGCTCTTGAAGATGTTACGGATCCAAGAAATATTGGTTCTATAATTAGAAGTGCAGTTTCTTTCAATATTGATGGATTAATTATTAAAAATAGATTTTTCCCAAGTGAAAGTAAATTACTTTACAAAAGTGCTAGCGGATGTATGGAGCATATGAAAATATTTGAAGTATCTAATATTAGCAGCACACTAAAATTTTTAAAAACAAAGAATTTTTGGATATGCGGATTTGATAAGAATGGTAAAGATTTCACAAAACATGATTGGCAAGAAAATAATGTTTTGTTGTTTGGCTCCGAAGGTTATGGTCTAAAATATCAAACTATAAAAAATTTAGATTATCTTCTTAAAATATCTATTAATAAAAATATTGAGAGTTTAAATATTTCAAATTCAGCATCAGTTGTTTTTCACTATTTAGATCTTAAGAAAATGGGTAAAAAATAATGATTAAAAAAAATTTATTTAAAGTCATTTTAATTAATTTACTAATTTTTTTTATTATTATTAGCTCAATAATTATTTTCCCACCTTTTATACTTGATGGATACAAAAGTTTAAAAAATAACATTTTATCTAATGTTTCTAAAACCGTAGATACTCGAGCAAAACTTATTAACTATAAAAATTATGATTGGGCTGAAAAACATTTTGATGAACTTAATAAGCTTTCTACTAAGTACTATGATTATATTGGATGGAGAAGGAATGAATTTAAAGGACAAACTATAAACATTAATGAAATGGGGTATAGAAAAAATTCTAAAAAAAACAATACAATCAATCCTGTTAAAAATGAAGCTTGGTTTTTTGGGGGTTCGGCGATATGGGGAACTGGTTCACCTGATGATAAAACTATACCTGCAATATTTGAGGAGTTTTCAGATCTAACATCGACAAATTTTGGCGAGTCTGGATATACAACGCAACAAAATTTAAATCTTTTAATTAAAAATTATATAATTGGTGGTAAGCCTAAAGTTGTTTTTTTTTATGATGGGGTTAATGATATATCTTATAAATGTAGAAAGGAATTAGATTTTTTTTCTTCTGGTAGAGAAAGGTATATACGAGATCAGTTAGAAAAATCAAATTTATCTAAGTTAGTTGGACCTACAAAAGATTTATTTAAAATTTTATTAAATAAATTCAATTTAAAAAATAATAATTTTTATGATTGCGATACAAATCCAAAAAAAAGCAATCTTATAGTCGAAAACTTTATTATGAATTGGGAAATAGCAAAAAATATTGTTGAAAGTAATGGTGGTATTTTTTATCCTATACTTCAACCTATGGGGTATATAGGTGAACCTAATGTAAGTCACTTAAAGCTAAATTCTAATTCAGGAACAGGTAGCCAGATAAATCAGTTTTTATTTATGTACGACAAAATACAAAATAAACTAAGAGAAAAAAATCTTAATTACATTGATCTGACTAAAATATTTAACAATAATGAATATTATTACATTGATTTTGTTCATGTATCTCCTGATGGAAATAAAAAAATAGCTAAATCAATCTTTGAAAAGATTAAAATAGAAAACTGATTATAAAAAAAAGCGGTTGGAGAACTATGGTGTTACTGGTGCCCTCACACGGACTCGAACCGCGAACCTACTGATTACAAATCAGTTGCTCTACCAATTGAGCTATGAGGGCGTAAAAAGTTTTTTAGTTGAAACTATCAAATTAAGCAAGCCAAATGGTTACCAAATAACTCAAAAAGATTAACCTTTGATACCCAGATGGGTGTATTTAATATTTAAATAATCTTTAATCCCTATTGACCCACCCTCTCTGCCATAACCACTTTGTTTAATACCACCAAAAGGAGTTTCTGCGTTTGAAATAAATGGTGTATTTACCGCTACCATACCTGTTTCTAAAGCTTCAGAAGTTTTATTAGCTAACTCAATTGAATTGGTACATACGTAAGCAGCTAATCCAGCTACTTGGTTGTTAGCTCTTTTTATTACTTCATCAAAATTTTCAAATTCCAATATTGGCGCTAATGGACCAAAGGGTTCTTGTTTCATGATTTTAAAATTATCTTTAACATTATCAAAAACAGTAGGTTCATAAAAATAACCTTTATTGAACTCTGATGGTTTTTTTCCTCCACATAATATTTTACCACCTTCTTGTTTAGTTTCTTCTACGAGTTTTTCAATTTCATCTAGTCTTTTTTTTGTAGTTATGGGTCCAAGATGAATATCTTTATCCATTCCATTACCAATTTTTAATTTTAAAGTTTTTTCAACAAAGATTTTTAAAAATTTTTCTTTTTTACTTTTATGAATATAAAAACGACTAGGTGAAATACAAACTTGTCCATTATTTCTATATTTAGCTCCCATTGCTATATCAGTTGCTTTCTCAATATCAGCATCTTCATGTACTATAAAAGGTGCATGGCCACTTAATTCCATGGTAACACGTTGTATTTTTTCTGCAGCTTGTTTTAAAATAATTTTCCCAACTCTAGTAGATCCTGTTAAAGAAATTTTTTTAATGATATCTGATGAAATTAATTCTGACGCTATTGCTGCAGGTTCTCCAGATAATAAATTTACAACACCTGGTGGTAGTTTACACTGATAAATTATGTCTACTAACTCCATTACTGTACCGGGTGTGACAACATCTGGTTTACAAATTACGGAACATCCAGCCGCTAAAGCTGTTGAAATTTTCCTTGCAGCTAAAATAAGTGGGAAGTTCCAAGGTGATAATGCGGCAACTACACCAACCGGCTCATAATTAATTAAAATTCTTGTATCTTCAAATCTACTTTGAATAGTTTGACCGTATATTCTTTTTGTTTCTTCTGCATTCCATTCAAAAATATCTGCTGAAGCACTAACTTCAGCCAATCCTTCCAAAAAAGGTTTTCCAGTTTCTAAAGTCATCCATTTTGCTAATTCATTATTCTTTTTTCTAATTAAATTTGCAATATTTCTAATATATTCAGATCTTTTCCATGGTGAAAATTTTTTCCACACTTGAAAACCTTTTTCAGCAGATTTTAATGCTTTTTGAACGTCAGTAGAAGATGCTTTTGATGCTTTACCAATTACTTCCTCAGTTGCTGGATTAATAACATCATATGTTTCTTTGTGTTCTGCTTGTTGCCATCTTCCATCAATGAATTGTCCAAATTTACTATACATAAAATACTTTAATAATTTATTTCATCGTTGGCATTATAAATTCTGGATTAGATCTTATTCCAGAAGGCCATCTAGATGTTATAGTTTTAAGTTTAGTGTAAAATCTTACACCTTCAGGTCCATGCATGTGTTGATCGCCAAATAAAGATCTTTTCCATCCACCAAAGCTATGGAAAGCTACTGGCACTGGTATAGGAACGTTTATCCCAACCATTCCAACTTTTATATTACTTGCAAATGTTCTACCAACATCGCCATCTCGAGTATAAATACTCACTCCATTTCCGTATTCATGATCGTTAATTAATTGTGTTGCTTCATTAAAGTCTTTTACTCTTATAATTGATAATACCGGACCAAAAATTTCTTCTTTATAAATTCGCATATTTTTTTTTACTTGATCAAATAAGCAACCTCCAATAAAAAAACCATTTTCGTAACCTTGTAATTTTAAATTTCTTCCGTCTACTAATAGTTTTGCACCCTCTTGAACTCCAATGTCTATATATCCTTTGACTTTAATCAAATGTTCTTTTGTAACTAACGGGCCCATCTCTGATAATTTATCCATTCCAGGACCAACTTTTAAAGCTTCAACTTTTTTTTTCAGTTTATTTACTAAATGATCCCCAACCTCACCAACGGCAACGGCAACTGATTGTGCCATGCATCTTTCGCCTGCAGATCCATACGCGGCTCCCATTAAACCATTGACAGCTTGGTCTAAATCGCAGTCTGGCATAACAACTAAGTGATTTTTTGCTCCACCTAAAGCTTGGACTCTCTTTTCATTTTTTGCTGCATTTTCATATATATATTTTGCAATTGGAGTTGAGCCTACAAAGCTTACTGCTTGAATATCTTTGTTAACTAAAATTGCATCCACTACTTCTTTGTCTCCATTTACAACGTTAAAGACTCCATCAGGAAGTCCAGATTCCTTTAATAACTCTGCTAATCTAATTGAACATGAAGGATCTTTTTCAGATGGTTTTAATATAAAGGTATTTCCGCAAGCAATTGCCATTGGAAACATCCACATTGGAACCATGGCTGGAAAATTAAATGGTGTTATGCCGGCACAAACACCAAGTGGTTGTCTCATAGACCAACAATCAATATTAGTTCCAACATTTTCAGAAAATTCACCTTTTAAAACTTGTGGGATTCCACACGCAAACTCAACAATCTCTAAACCTCTTTGCAAAGATCCCTTTGCATCTTCATAAACTTTTCCATGCTCTGAAACAATTAGTTTTGTTATTTGATCTGAATATTTTTCAATTAACTCTTTAAATTTGAACATTATCCTAGCCCTTTGAATTGGTGGTTTTAACGACCACGTTTCAAAAGCTTTTTTTGCAACTTTTACAGTTTCATCTAAATCAGATTTTGATCCCAATTTTACCTGAGATATTTGCTCACCAGTGGCTGGGTTAAATATTTTTCCAGTCCTTGTAGAATTTCCTGGAATTTCTTTACCATTTACAAAATGTTGAATTAAATTCATTGTTACTTTTATAATATATTTTAAATCTATATACAATTAACTTCGAAGGACTTTAAAGGTTAACAAATTCAATCTTTGTTATAAAAAACTATATTTTTTTTTAATATTTTGTTCTTGTTTAATTTTTTTTGTAAGAAGATTGCTTTTGTCATAAAGAAGTTTAAATGTAATAGTATTACTTGATCTAATAATAACACTCTTTATGTTCCTTATTTCTACATTGTCGGCAACAACACTAACTGATCTTTTGGTAATATTATTATTATAAACTTTCACTACTGCGGATGAAGTTACAATTTTTCCTTTCCATCTTCTTGGACGAAAAGGGCTTATGGGTGTGATTGCCATTTTTTTTGAATTTAATGATAAAATTGGTCCATTAACAGATAAATTATAAGCAGTACTTCCTGCTGGAGTTGAAATTAGTACACCATCACAAACTAATTTCTTCAACAAATTTTTTTTTCCAACATTAATACCCAATGATGCTGTCTGTCTACTTTGTCTTAACAGTGAAACTTCATTAACTGCTATTGCGTTAAAAATTTTATTACTTTTATTTATGGCTTTCATTTCTAGTGGAGAAATTTTAATTACTTTTGCTGAAGAAATAATTTTATTAATATCATAAGATTTAAATCGATTCATCAAAAAACCAAATGTTCCTCTATTAATTCCATAAAATGGTTTTTTAAATTTTCTATATTTTTTTAAAGCATCTAACATAAAACCATCACCACCAAGAACAATTATGCATGTTGATTCTTTGGGTTTATAATTTTTATATTTATTTAAAAAAATTTTTTTTATTTTTTTATTTTTCTTTATATTATCAAAGATAAAATGATATTTCATAATTAATCTTAATTATTTAATGTAACTAAAACACTTTTTTTAACTAACGTCATAATCAAACCACTTGTTATATTTGTTCATATTATTTTGTAAAAATAATGGCATGCTATTTATGGGAAGTGTTTTTAATTTAAATTCTTTAGAATATTTGTAATCACTAGATTTTGCTTTATGATCATAGGCAATGCTTTTTCTTTTAACTAATTCTTCAACAGTTGGTAAGTTTTCTTTAGCTATTCTATATTCGTCGTGATGTTCTTGGTTTAAAAGTTTTATTTCAATATCTTTAGGCGTTTTTAATTGTGAAAAATGCCATCCTCCATTTTGAATTATTTTTAAGTTAATATACTTATTTTTAGAAAATATTGTATCTAATCTAAAGGGGTTGTATTTCTTAGATTTTATTTCCCTTAACCAAGCGAAAGAAATAAGATCTTTTTTTTTACATCCCTTTGTACCATACCAATCGACACGATCGCAAAAAAGGTTAAATTTATAGTAAAATAATTTTTGCTTAAAAATTAAAATTTTACTTTTATTTTCTTTTAAATTGAAACCTTCAAAATTTGGAATTTCATCGTTATCACTATAAAAAATATAATCTTCTGGCTCTGCTTCACTAAGACCATCTAACAAACTATCTCTTTGTTTAGAGATTCTTTTAATACTATTTCTTCTAAATTCTTCTTTTTCTTCTAGGAGGAGATTTTTTTCTTTTTTATAAATTAAATTACTTGGTTCATTCTCTGTCACAATATAAATTATTTTTTTTTTAAAATTTGAAAATTTGCTTAAATCAAAGTTCAATTTTTTTTTTTTT
>Ga0209709_10000721_pt1 | contig 31178 bp, 39 predicted proteins | sample ArcticOcean_MG_C_2_FD_187435 | JGI IMG/M metagenome (GOLD analysis project Ga0209709, IMG submission 187435) | Marine microbial communities from western Arctic Ocean - ArcticOcean_MG_CB4_136 (SPAdes) (version 2) | ecosystem: Environmental > Aquatic > Marine > Oceanic | place: Arctic Ocean... | reverse complement strand
CATTTCTAAGGTTGAGCTTGAGAAAAGTTCATTAAGCTGCTTGAAGAAAATAGCAACCTCGCTGTTTGAATTTTCTTCGCCAGTAAAATAATTGGCTAAAGGATCTATACATACAATGCTGGGCTTAATTCTTTTGACTAATGATTTAAGACGATTGAAATTAGATGCCAGGTCTAAATCACCCCGCTCAGTCCAATAGAAATTCTCTCGGATGAGCTCTTTTTCTTTATCATTAAATGACTCAAATAATGGACGTAACCGTGAACCAACATAGGCGCCACGAATCTCTGCTTGCAGCCAGATCACTTTATGTGGCTTATCCCATTTCATATCTAACCACTGACCGCCTACTGCGGCTGTGGTTAGCGCCTCCAATACTAATTGTGATTTACCAATCTTCGGGGCACCGACTATAAATACTCTAAAGCCAGCAGCGATAAATCCTTCACCTAAAAACTCTGGTGGTTTACGATGCTCTAAATCAAATGCGTCATCTATTCTTAATACTTCTATCGGTCGATCATCAAAAGTTGGCGTCCAACCTTTTTGCCTGGCACCGATAATCATCACCCTTATCTCTTCGCGTGTTTGTGCGTGTGAGTATCCGGGTTGAGTTAGTGTCACACAGTCGCGCAGAATGGTGTCATCACCTAGACCTTTTGCTACCGAACGTGCTACCCATCGTAATGCCGTGTCATGCCACCCATCGTTATGTTGGGTATTAATAGACGTAACATTGGTTTTACCACGACGTCCTTCAATGGCTCTTAAATGTTTATCCTCAAGTTTTGGTAAATCTGAGAACATGTGGAAATCTTCTTGCGAGTCTTGCCAATTCCATTCGTAACCTGGGCCATTAAAAATCACATAACCGCCTTTGTTCCTTATATCGATTCCAGAGCCAGCACTCACCGTAATATCTTCTGGTAATTTGCTGTACATCCAGTGCTCACCACCCGAACGTGTTTTGGCTACTAATGGCGTCCAAGGTAAATTCTCTTTTGCCCAGGGTATTAACGATTCATCTTGATAGGCATCCAAATCTACGACACCGAAAGATTTACCGGTCAGAGCGCCCCACATACATTCGGGGTAGGTTTGAGCCCATCGCTCTATTTGTTCCTCAGTAGGTTTAGTGTCTTGATATTGCTTCCAAGGCACGAGCGGTCGTTTATCTTTGCCGCAAGGAATGACATGCACATCAAACTCACGAGATAACTCAATGATGGCGTCTTGCACGCCCTCTTGAGTTTTGGGTTTATCTAGTAGCATTAATCCCATAAGTCGGGCCGTAATTTAGCTCGATTAATACCTGTGATTTTTTCTACTTCAATCGCACGAAGCGGCGGTATGCCATTTTTTCTTTTTTTCCATGCGTAAATAGATTTAGGGCTTATGCCGATTTTTTCGGACAGATCAGCAATTTTTATATCTTTCCATACGTTATCTGGTGTCACTTTATTCCCCTTTAGTAAACAACCCGAAGATAACTAATGTATTTTTATTTGTCCACCTTTTGGGTAACAAGTTGCACATAAATATATTTTTACTGCAATCTTATTTATTAAGTTCATAACCAGATAATTAATAATATTAATAATATGAATGTTGATAAGTATTTTTAATTAGTGTAGTGTGTTACCCAATAGGTAACTTTTAATAATTGATAGGAAAAGGAAATGAAAGATGAAAAGAGGTATATCCACGCAATCTCAGGACGAATTGCGCAGCTTCGCGCTAAAAACAAAATGTCGCTCAGAGCGTTAGCTCTGCTTGTAGGTCTTTCACCAAATACTATTAAGAAATGGTGCGATGGTGATTCAGTTCCAAGCCGAAAGAACCTAGCAGCAGTCGCCAAAGTGTTTGATGTGTCGCCCGCTTTTTTAATGTTTGGTACCGGTAAAGGCTCGCGCAGAAGTGGAATAGATCCACTCACAAAAATGGGCACTGATTTATTCCAAGTATTAAGCACTGATAATCAACGCACACTCATTAGTTTAATGTCGTCGTTATTAGAATCGACAAGAAATGAAACGGAAATAACAAAGCAAGGAAGTGAAAATGGACAAGAAGGTAGTTGAATTAATCAATGAGCAACGACAGCTCATTGCAAACATAGTTTTGTGCCATCGCCACTTGGATGAAGTTTCAGAACAATTTACAAACAATAATGACGCTCCTGATGATTTTGAGATCAACATGAAAAAAGGCAAAAAATGGAGCACTGTCTCTCGTACGTTATATGTCTGCCCTAAGTTAAAAAAACGATTGGATGCACAAGGATTGACAATAAAAGCATGGATGAATCATTTAGGCCGTCCAGCTTTGCATCGAATGGTACAACATTTTTTAACAACGCTGCCGGCTTATGATAAAGATGCAGAATACCCGTCTGGTCAACTAATTAATTTCTTAACCTGGACGGAATTTAAAACAACTTATGGTTATTTAATTTATCAAAAAAATTCTTTCACTTGGCAAATACCAAAAAACCTTAATGAAATATTTATACGTTTTTCAAAAGAAAACAATCGCCATTTTGAGTGTCGGCAAACACATGATGGTGAGGTTGTTATTGGGTTTTTAAACTTCGTGCCAACAGTCCAGCCAGATTTACCATTGGTAGTTCCTAACTCAGATCGCGATTTTCAAACATTTGAGGATAGACTTAGCCTGTGCAGTAAGAAATCTCAGGTTCAACAAGTAATTGAAAATCAGCTTCACATGCACGGCTTAGATGCGTGTCATACTGTTCCGGACTTGCAGTACACTTCTGAGAGAGATAAACAGCTAAACGTCATGGCCAAAAAACACATTTAATAGCCAATTAAATGCAAAAATCACACCACCTTATCGGTGGTTTTTTTTTGCTTAAAATAATTATTTATAACCTTATAGTTGACAAGGTTCACAAGTTACTATAAATTATTTTCCATCAACAAGGGGAGTAATTATGGATACTATTGAAGAAGGTATCTCACAAATATCAAGTGAAATAAGGGATCAGGTCGGCGATACCGCTTTTCCTTTCACTAGACAGTGGCGCGTTAAATCCCCGGAATCATTAAACCTATTTAAACAGGAATATCCAGAATTGTACGCTCGTCTAATGTTTGCAATTAAGCAAGCAGAGCAAGCGTACTGTCCAACTTGTAACGAATAATTTAACAACAACGGGAGTAATAATATGGCTATCAAATTAGTCAAGGGAAGAGTAGAAACACCGCTAAACATCGTAATATCTGGCGTCAATGGCGTCGGTAAATCCACATTTGCTGCGGGTATGCCAAAGCCTTTATTTATTGATTTGGAAAAAGGCACCAATCATTTAGAAGTGGATCGAGTACATGCTCAAACCGATATTGAGGTATTGGATATCTGTCACGAGCTCATTGACACTAAACACCCATATAAGACGTTAGTTTTAGATTCCCTGGATTTCTATGAGGCGATGGTTCATAAATCGGTTGTACGCGAATTCTCGCGTAAAAAAGAAGGCATTGAAGACATTTCTGATATTGAGTATGGCCGTGGCTACTCTCATGCTCTCAAGAAAATACGTCATACCTTAAACATATTCGATAAGGTGATTGATTCTGGCATGAATGTTTGCTTGATCGTGCACACTCACACCATCACTCATCAAGATCCATTGCTTGAGCCGTACTCTAAATTAACTTTAAAGCTACATGCTAAAGCTAGTTCACTCGTCAAAGAGTGGACCTCATTTCTCCTGTTTGCCAACTATCAGGTTAGAACGGTATCGCGTGGTGAGGGCTTTAATAAACGAACCGTTGCAGTAGGTGACGACTCAAGGGTTCTATTCACTCGTGGATCAACCGGGTTCGATGCGAAATCGCGACGCCCGATTGTCAATGAGCAAGGCAAACATGAAATCCCATTAGATTTTAATGCTTTCATAACTTCATATAAAAACGCTTTTAAAGCAGAGGAAACAAAATGAACCAAGCAATACCATTCGGTAGTATATTAAAAGACATGCCAGTCCTCGGACCTGGTGAATTTCCACCACCAAAAATCTTAGATGCGGGTACTTACAAAGTAACCGTCAGCAAAGCAAGACTCTTGGTCAAAGAGGACTCAACCACCATCTTAATTGCAATGGAAGAATTAGATTCTGGTGCAGAGATCGTGAGTTGGATACAAGTCTGCACTAATGAGGTTGCACAAAAAGATAAATTACTGATTTTGAGATTTGCTTTTGAGTGCTTTGGTATAGATGTTCCAGACTCTATTGATGAAGATGGCTTGGGCCAACTCATCAATAAGATGGGTACCGTATCCACTTATGTTTATGAGCCAAAAAACGGTAAGCCACCATCAAACCGAGTCCATCGTTTTCTTCGGGAATCAGCGACAACTGCTGTCGCACCCAAGGCTGCACAAACCAATGCTAAAGAGCTTGATGATAGTGAAGTTTTATCTTCAACTACTGAAACTAACGACAGTCCATCGTGGTTGGAGGATTCTGCTTAATGAGCATTGAATCCATTATGGAAGGTGTTGACGAGCAGATGGGTAAGCCAATGAGTCGCCGAGGTTATCTCGGTGGCTCTTCGTTGGGTAAAGAATGCCCACGGCAATTATGGCTAGATTGGCGGTGGTGCAATGCACCGCTCGCCGATGCTAGATTGGCTCGTATTTTTGCTTTAGGTCATCAGTTGGAAGATAACATCGCTGAGTTCATTCGCAAGTCACCAAAAGTAAGATTAATTACTCACGAAAGAGGTGAGCAAATTGGCGGCTCTTTCTTTGGTGGTCATTTACGTTATCACATTGATGGTTTACTTACTGGACCAGACGGTAAGACTTATTTGTGGGAGTGTAAGACCGCTAACAATAGAAGATTTAACCGTCTTAATAAACTCGGTACTCAAGCCAGAGAAGCCGGTGAAACAAAAAATTTAGCATACAGCGAGTGGGATGAGACTTACTCGATGCAAGTGCATTTCTATGGTGGTGCTTTAAAAGAGCAATACCCGGAAGAAAATATAAACGGTGCCTATATTACCGTTTACGATAAAAATACAAGTGCCATCTACTCTGAGCAAATGGACCTTGATGAAATTATTTATAATCAATTAAAAGATAAAGCCTGGTGGTTATTGAACCTAAAAGAACCGCCACAAGCGGCTTATTCTAAGTCGGCATTCCAAGTTAAGAATTTTATGGACGATGAGGAACGTGGTATCTATTTAGGCGAATTAACGCCTCTGAACCCACTCTGCCGTACTTGTAAGTTTTCGCGTCCTAACCTAAGCGATAAGCAAAAACGCGGTCAGTGGGGCTGTACGCGCACTAAGACGATTATCAATCATAAGCAACAACTCAAAGGTTGCTTGGATCACGAGTGGATTCCAGGGCTAGTACCAGCCAAACATCTCGGTAATAACAAGTATGAAAAGAATGACGTGGTGTTTTATAACGTCGGTGCCAGTAACCCAATGACCGAAGAGCATAGCTACACTTCCAGCGAGATAGCGTACCTGTGTCGTAACGATTTTAACTTTGAAGATAACGATAAGATCACTGATGCACGCAAATTGTTTGACGTGAAACAACAACTAGAGGTAACTAAAAATGATAACAACAATGAAGATTAGAAACTTCTTTTTAGTCTCATGCTTGGCTGCAATTTACTTGTATGCAAGCAATGAAGATTACAAAGACTTAGTACGTCAAAATGAATTGTACTGTGAAATGATCATGAGCGGTGAGTTCAATTGGAGGAAAATTGATTGCAACACTTGATGGTATAAACGGTATTAACCGCGATCACTTTTATAAACAGCTTCCTTTTACTATTCGTGGCACTAGAGCCTGGGATCAGCAAGAAAAGATTAGGAAGAAATTAGGCTGTTATTGCATTTGTTTAGGCGCGATACCTATCCATGCGGCTGCTGGCGAAAAATGGCAATTTAAAAATAAGTTCCACATTATAAACAATAGATTGAAAAGGAAGAGATAATGGCTGATGTACAAATTGATTTTATGACATTAAAGAAATTTAATGAAACCTATCCAGATTTACATGCGTCGCTGCCTTCGTTAAGAAACGAAGCAAGACGACGCTATGAGAATGGATTATCTGATGATGGTGTTATCATTGAAAAAAGAGCCGGGTCAAATCCCAACATTAGATCGTCATTATTAATCAGCCCATCAAAATATTTTAAATGGTTGAGCTCTAGCTAAACATCTTTTTCGATAAACTCTTCGCACGTTTTTGCTGAGGTTTCATATACCGATCAAGCATGTTTGTATTCTTCCATCCACCGAATGATTTGACTTCATCAACATTAGCGCCCTTCTCAAATATATATGTAGCCCAAGCATGACGAAAATGATGTAAGACAATCGTTTCTTTATGTACCGAATCTGGCTTATCTAATTTAGCCACTTGCTTTATCATTTCAAACTTACCAGTGAAGTGATTGGCCCACTCTTTTGATTGCGGTGCTGGTGGAAACACTCTATCACCCAGAAACAATGCTTTTTGAGTTTGCAGTTTTAATGCTATTTGTTTAGACACATAAATATATCGGTCCTCATTATTCTTGGTATCCTTTAGGAATATTTCAGCACCATCATCATTAAAAGTAATTCGATCCCAAGTAAGCATAGCTATCTCATTTCTTCTAGCACCAGTTTGCCATAAGATTTCTAAGTACAGCGGTGTAAACTGCCATACCCAACCTTTTTGCTCTAAATGTTCCTTGTCTCTTGCTATTTGATGCGCAGCTTTGAGCAGAGCATCAAATTCATCTTGAGTAACCAATCGCTTACGTTGATTAATTACACGACTTCGATTCATACCATCAATAGGATTAATCAAACACCATTTCTGCTGTAAGCAAACTTTAAAGAATGTATCTAAAAAAGTCTCATAATCGTATTTTGTTTTTGAGCTCCAGTTACGTTCTTTTTCTATCTCGTATAAACGATTAGTTATCTCATCAGTTGTAAATGTTTTTACTGGAATACCACCCCAATGATAATCCAATAAAATACGATACCCGGCAACATAACGATTAAATTGATACTCTGATTTATCGCCATTGATATTTAATGATTGTGGATTTTTTATAATCCAATTTACGGCCTGATTAAACGTTACATTGTTTTGTAACTTTTCTGGTATTGGCTCATTAGCTCTGATTTTATTTTGCAGTTCATTAATATATATTTTGGCTGCGCGTGAAGTTTTAAAATATTTATTAACTTTTAGTCCTAATGATGTTTTGTTCAACCTTACTCGATAATAAGTTACGCCATTTTTCACCCATTTTTTTGGCTTAATTATCATAAATATCCCCTTATTAATAATATGATTATATTTGAGTATACATAAAACAATCAAAAATGTGGATACTTTTTGGATACTTTCACAAAAAAACCCCTTCCCTAATCTTCCAAAGAAAATCAACAAAGAGGTTTAATGTAATACTATCAATAACTTAAGATGGTGCCCAGAGCCGGAATCGAACCGGCACGTCCTTTCGGACAACGGATTTTAAGTCCGTTGCTTTTAATAATCAGTAATAATCATATTACTTATATTAGGTTATCTAGGTGCTTGTAGAGTATCTTGGTTATTATTGATTACGATGATTATTAGCGAATCAGTTTGAAATTGATAAAAATTTGGATACTTTTTGGATACTTTTAGCTGCCTTGTTAGTTCAATAAAGGATTATCTTTTTTATTCTTTAAAGCAGAAAGATCACTTTCAATCTTTTCTATGTCTTTTTTAATTCCAGATAAATCTGGCATCTGTGGAATAACTTGCAATGGATGTTTATGGTTTTTTAAAACAGCCACATCTTGAGATAAACCTGAGATATCTGGAACAGCTAAAGAGCTTATTTGTTGTTCAATCAATATTACTTTTTTTTCTAATTCTACCAGGCTAGCAACCTGGCTTGAATTTGAATCGGTACTACTTGAAATTGTCGCCTCCAGGTTGTCAATTCTATTAATGGTTTTAGCTCCTTCATACCCAAACCCAGCTAATGTACCCGCTACTGTCAAACCCGCTATTATTTGTCCTAATCGATCATTGAGCCATGCCATAATTTCCTCCATTTAAAGTTGGTTGTAAATTTTTAATATCAGTTAATTTATTGATGCTATTTGAGGCCAAGCCATAGAATGCAACAATATTATCTTGAATAATATTGTTTGCATATATGTCTCTTGACTCGTACCAGATAGGCTCTGGAGGCATCTGTACTTGACGATAATCACTAAACCCAGCGACATACCCCATAAAATCCACTAGATCGCTAGAATCGGCATACTCGCCCGATTCGTTCTGCTCTTCTTCCATTGAGTCTTGCTGTTGTTTTATATTCTGAGTAACAATCTCTGTCGCCGCCGAAGTATTTATAGATACATTGTCGGCACTACCATCTGTCGCACTCATTGTATTACCAGCAATAGTATTCGATGTACTCACCTCTGTGCTTGTATTGCCCCCGGATGAAAAAGTGGAAACCGATGACTGCGTACTACCTAGGTTACTACTCATCGTTAATACTTGCTGCGTGCTTGCAATTGACGATACTAGGTTAGCCGATGCCGAAGGTGATGAGGCAATGCCACCAGAGGCTACTGTGTTGCCTGTGGCGTGAATAGACGTGCCAGAATTTCCACCTGAGACACTTTGCATGGCTGTCCTAATCGTCGCTGAAACGACTCTCAATTGCCCTTCTCGCTTACTGCCATCCTTACGTTCTCGGAAAATATCTTCGCCTGGCTCTTCATCGATTAATTCCTCTGATTCTTCTTCTATTTCTTCTATGGGTTCTTCTATAATTTCTTCTGCCATTTCCTCTTCAAACCACTCATCTAACTCTTCAATAGTCTCAAAAACTTCACTGGGTTCTTCCATACTTTCTTCGTGCAGTTCTTCCATAAGAATGAGTCGCTCCATTGTTTCGTGAATCGGCTCATTGGTAAAATAAACATCAGTCTCTAAATCAAATTCTTGGGCCATCAATAATTCTGGCTCTTCGTCAAATGGCTCGAAAAACTCATCTACATAAAATTCTTCTTCAAAAATAAACGGCGGCTCTTCATACATTTCTTCTATGAATATTTCTGGCTCTGCTGTAAACGAAAAAGTTTCTTCATTAAATACCTCAATGTATCCATAGTCTGTGTCATCTATGTATCCATAGTCATATTCATCTTCAATAAAATAGGCCACAGATTCTTGCGTGGTGTACCCAGGGCAAGATGGCGAATACTGAGAGTCCAGATCGCATTGTTGATCATCGTATGCTCGCCAGTAACCAAGGCAGCTTGTATCATGCAAAGAATTTAATCCGCATTGCTGTGTTAGATAAGCCGACGCATAGCCGCTGCACTCTGTACTTGAGAGCGGATTAATAACGCATTGACTGCTATAGGTTAAAGATTTATTTTCAATTTGAGTATTACTGTTACTTGCATTCCAATTAGTAGTAATACAGTTACTACTGTTGGTAGTACCTGTATTACATTCATCATGAAATAAGTATTGTGAGTATTGCGTACTAGAGCCCTGGATACCGATTAGCACATCGTGATTAATAATATCTAACTCACCATAACGAAACTCAATGGCTGAGTTTGCAGACAGAAACATCTCAAAACTATTATCCGATGCCCGGTTAAACTCTCGCATATCGTACCAACCCACCACAAAATAATCCTCAAACGATTTTGAGAGTATCCTTGAATCGTTATCTCTGATTAAATCAGTCCAAAATGGATAGATAGTATGGGTTGTATCTGGCAAAGGATCGGGTGTGTAATCATTGCAATAATTGGTTGAAAACGAAAAACAACCATTGGTCGATATAGTGCCACTATTATAAGTAACGCCATAGAAATCAAAATTAAACCCTAAACTTACAGCAGCCGATTTACCATCATCACTAATGTTGTATTGTGAGGTGCCTGAGAGATTTCTTAAATCAAGTAGATTATTTGTGCCAATAGTCCAAGCATTCGCATTGAGACTAAATGCCAATGCGAGTGCAGCTAATAACTTAACCTTGATTTTTGAATTCGTAAACACATTTCAGCCTTGATTTCTTTAAACCATTTGCATGTTGGCGCTCTCTGCATTGCTTAACATACCGATCTTTGGCTTCTTCATAATCAGGCCGATCTTCTGGATTTTGTTGCCAGGCTAATTCTGCCTCTTTTCCAATCTTGCCCTCATAAGGACAAGGTGTGCCAGCCATATACATTGCCTTAAAGACTCTTGGGTCCTGGCAAAGTAAGCCGACCGAGGCTACTTTCATGCCAGTATCATAGAGATACTTTGAGAGCTTTAATCGCTCACAATTTTCATCTCTAATAGCCTTACCCCCGGATAAACCAAAGACTTGCCCCTGGAAAGCACCAGACACGCCAGTAGTACATAAATCTTGCGAATAACTCATGATTGATGGAGCTATTGCACTGGCCGGTGGTGCTCGCTGATTGATGTTTTGAGTAACGACTTGCTCAGATTGAGATTGATTAATATTTCTATTGGTATTGTCACTGGTGTTGTTATTCTCATTTTTTGAGGTTGCCTCACTCTTTACATTAGAATCCGAGGTATTTTTATTAACATTAGTATTACTGCTCGTGCTGTCATTAACATTCGTATTATTCGAGGTTGCATTAGAAGTAACACTGGATGTTGAATCATTTGTATTGGAATTCGTATTAACCGATGTATTGGCATTATTACTTGTTGATGTATTGACGTTAGTATTGCTGGACGTATTTGAGTTGGTATTATTATTGGTACTATTATTTGTGTTCGTTGCCGTCGATACATTGGTGTTTGAGTTTGTATTGGCGTTTGTATTAGTGTTTGTATTGGTGTTTACATTGGTATTCGAGGTGGTCGTGCTGTTCGTTGTATTTAAAGTATTCTCTTCGCAAAACTCAGTGCCAGCCGTACAGGTACCAGTTTGATCGCCATACACCGGAAATGGTGAATACAACATGAAAGTTGCGCTGCAAATTATTAGGCGTCTAAATGTATTCATTAATGACGACAAGGCGATCTGTACGGCATATTAGTTTCCTATAAGACCAAGTGCCCCTGGTGCTGCACCTACGTTCGGTAATACTACGTCTGGACGTGCATCCACAGCGTTTTTAAGTTGTGAGGCTCTAAACCGATCTCCAATGTTTCTCGCCATTGGGAAAGCAGCTATATACTTATTACCTTCTTTAACACCTAATACTGCTATTAGTCTATTACTCATATCTTTTAGCATGGTTGCTTGAGCAATAGCCGTATTAGATGTGTTACTGGCACCACCTGTCGTGCGTTGTGCTACCTTGGCAAATTGCTGTAATAACGCTTTTTCTTCGGCATTATATAAGGCGCTCATTATCGGCGCGTTATCATCAAATGCTTTAGTTGTAGCGGTGAGCAATTTATTTCCACTGAGCCCTTGTGCATTTTTTCCAGATTGCACAATGCGTAAATAGACCTCTTGACGTATACCATTCCAGGCGTCAGGCGTTAATAATTTTTTCATTTTTAATAGATCGCGTTGCAAGTTAGCTTTAGATAAAAAACCCATACCATTAGTATTAAAGATGTAACGTGCTGCATCTTCTGGGGCTACGGCTAACTCAGTATTATCGTTTCTATTTGTACGAGTCAATCGATCAACTAGATTATTACTCTTCCAGGTCTTAGCAAAATCCTTATAATTTTTGATGGCTGACGTCCAAGACTTAATGAGCTCGCCCTCACCTTTTAATAAGGCGGTATCGGCTAATGCCTCGATACGATCATCAAGTTGCGTTTTGATAGTCTTTAATGCCACGCCAGTTTCATTGCCAAAATTACTTGATGCTTTAGAAGTTACTTGCTGACGTAATCTAAATAGATCACTAATAGAGACATTGCCTTTTTGTGTGCCTAACTTTGTTACACGATCTAACATTTGAGTCACAACCGGTAAATCGTCTAATGCATGTGACCTAGTGACATTCGCCCGGACACTCTCACCAAAACCTTTAAATACTGTTGGTGGTATTGTAGCGCCTGTGCTATCAGCTAAATCTTCTGTTTTCTTATATTTTGCTCTGGCCTTCATTTGAGCAGCAGCACGTTGCGCCGCTAACTCGACTTGTGCTGCTTCACCACCGCCGCCTTTGGTAATAATATTTGGTGTTGCCCCAGGTGGAAGCGACCTTTCAGCAATAATTTTTTGTATGGCAGTTACGTTTTCATCAAGTGCACCTTGTGCTGCTTGCCTACTGCCAGCCACAATCTCTTGAGCATGTGTGCCATAAACACCCTTACTGGCAAAATCTTCTAACAATTGATCGCGTGGATTGCCAGATATTGTACCTCTGGTTTGAGGTACTGGTACTGGCAATGATTGTGCCTCGGCATAACGTACGGCATCATCAATGTTGCTTGGTGGTAATTTGTTTGGGCTGAATTGACCGGCGAGTCTTGCCTTAAACTCAGTCGTCATAGTATTCCACTCAATACCGATTTGCTTTAATGCTTGTTCGCCTACATCGGTTAATTTGCCATTTTTAAATACAGCGTCATCACCCATATTGAGTTTTGTCATGGTACTGCGAACCGCATTAACAATAGATGGGATAGCGGCAAATAAGGCATCACCGCCAGCTTGAAATACTGCTGTGGTAGCTCCAGTAGTTAGTGCTTTAAAAGGATCAATTGCATTTACTCCTGAGAGTATTGGAACATCATTAACTGGTAAGTTCATGCCTTGGTTTTGACCGCCAGTTTGATTTGCAATAACATCTTGCTCTGCACTCAATGCTGTTCCAGTTGTTCCGGCTCGAAGTGCGTTACCACCGATAGAGCCGCTCATTGAGCCGGGTATCATTTTATTGATACCTAAAAAACTACCAATATCAAAAGCAGTCTCAGCAACATCTCTTCCTGTAAATCCAGGTCTATTTATATAGTAAGGCTTACCACCCATGATAACAGTAGGATTACCATATTGATCTTGACTCGCTTTGGATTCTGGAAATTGCTGTTGAATAATATTAAGGGATGTTTGAGTATCAGGCGAAGATAACACTCCAAGTGACGCCATTGCTGCTCTTTTACTCATTTCATTATATTCGGGTGCAGCACCAATTTCTGGTATGGTCGGATCGTACCGACCAGCACCAGAAATAAAATTACCGGCTTTAAAAGCAGTAGCAGCAATAGTATCTGGCTTTACCCAATTATCTATCTTTTTCCAATCTCCACCTTTAAAAATATGAGGGCCATCTAAATCACCTTTTTTGTCAGGTACTAACTTGTACTCTTGGCCTACTATAAAATTATCTGCCATTATTTTATTCCACCAGAGCTTATAGTTGTTGCATCATTTTCAAAACCTAAGTTTTTAAATGTAGATGTTCTTTGATCAAAATAAAGATCGCCTTTTTTAAGATAACCGGCTTCTTTTTCTAAGTCGAAATCAGTCTTACCATCTGAGTACGGTTCAAAATTATACGATCTAAATAATGGCGCTATATGCTCTTGGCGTGATTTTTCTAATCCGGTTTTTTCGTCGATAATCATCTCGGACATATAGTCATCAAAACCAATTAAACTATCGTTTTCACGCAAATATTTTTCTTGCTCTGAAAGTATTGTTTTATTACTTGTGTCGCCATTAATAAACACATCCAATATCAACCGGTTACCAGCTGCGGTACCGGCGAGTGTTGCAGTCGCTTGCTCGAACGCTACCATTTCTTTATCTGAAGTTGAGCCCGATCCTTCGGCTCTCATTCGTGGCACAATAAACTTAGCCATTGCCTGGAAGAATTCTTGCTGCGGAACACTTTCATCATAAAGAAACCCTAAGTTATATGCCCATTGCTTCATTGGTAACATGGCCTCTTGCATTTTACCGGTTTCAAAATCTGGGTTATTAAGCATATTACGCATAACTTTGGCACGATTCATTACAGGTTTATTTTGATTAATTAAGGTCTTAAAGTCTTTAATTGTGGACGTACCCATTTCAAAAAATGCCATTTTTTGTTTTTCTTTAAAATTTTGTTGTCTCTGATCGATGGTTACACCTTTAGGTGAAACAGCTTGTACAAAATCACCATAGGCTGTCATATTGGCATCCATCTGTGCTTGATCTTCCAGCGTAATGACATTATCTTCTGGTGTTGGATCTGTCTTAAAATGATTATAAAGCATTACGTTAGATGGTAATGCTTGAGGCGTTCTAGTCATTGGAGCAGCAACAATTTGTTGTTGTATGCTCAATGGCAACGCATTAAAACCAGCTTGAGCAGTCGGAGGTAATCCAGCACCATAAGTGGACATCGCAGTTCGCAAATTTTCTTGCTCTAATTTTTCTCGACGTAATTCTTCAAGTTGTAAATTTTTAATTTGTCGATTAGGAGTCGGCTTCATATACAAGGATTCTTGCATCTGGTTAAGTATATTTCTGCCCATATTTCCTAGCGGGTTTGCCATTATATCAATCCTCTTATGTAATTTTTTTTCAATAATTCTGCCTCAGCACGTTTTTTACGGAGGGCTTCAAATTCTTCGGGTGGCATCATTAACTCATTAAGTACCGTATTGTCCTTAATATACTTTAATGGGGAGCCCAAAAAAGATGTCAAATTTGACATTGGATTTAACTGTGCTAATAATTTTTGTGGGTCCGATAATAAGCCACCATAACCTTGCATAGTATTTTTACTAAAATTTTTAATATTATTAAACAATATTAACTCGGCGTTGGTATTCCAACACCAAAGCCACTTGATGAAGATTTTTGCATAGTTGGGCTTGGTAATAAGCCTGAGACACCGCGCAAAATATCCAACATACGTTGTGGATGCTCTACCTTTCCATAGAATCGGTTTCGCTCGTCATCAATAATGGATTGTGCTTGACCTTGTTGTAGATCACCAACACCACTTAATGCAGCGGCGTCACCATAGCGCATACCGCGCATCGTGCCACCTAAATCAGATAACATGCCTCCAGCATCTAAACGATTTTGGGAGCCTTGTAACCCGGATGCTTGATTTAATTGTTGTGCTCTTAAATCTGAATCCATGCCAGCTAACCCGGCTTGCAAAGTGGCTTGTTGATTTAACTGCTGTGCATTCATGTTATTACCAATGTCTTGCATGGCTAAATTGCTTGCTTGGTTGTAACCAGTATTACGCATATCAGCAGCTAATTTGCCACCAATATTCATTGCATTACGATTATTCTCAGCTTCAACTAAGCCATGCCGACTACCGCCAAAAGCGTTAGCGGCTGTGGCTGATCCAGCAATATTACCTTCTTGTATTTGGCGTTGTCGTTCAATATCTCCCATCGCTGCATCAATCGCACCAGTTTGATATGGATTCATATACGCTGACATATCAGTGTTGCCGAATTGCCCAGCATTCACTTGGTTGACTGCTCCAGGCCCCATAGAAGCCACTTGATTCGGTTGATACTGTGATTCATTAAAGGCTGTTTTTGCAGCACTATTAACTTCATTCTGACCAAAGCCGCCTCTAGCGGTATCAACGGTGCCTTGCATACCTTGTAATTGAAATGGCGAGAATGCAGCAACACTTGGTTGGTCGAATTCCTGATAAGGCTGTGATGCGACCTGTTTTCCTGTGTTAAAGACATCAAATAAAGCCCCTTTGATTTGGGGATCCATTGTAGTATTTGTATCGGAGCTATTTTTACTTAAACTCATTTTCTTTTCCTTTTACCGCCACCGCCGATTGGACGTGGCCTTCTTATTGGTTTTGTTTTTATAGGTAAATCTGCAATTAAACCCGGTATTAAATTAGGCGATTCTTCTGGTGGTTTGCCTAATAAAGAACCCGCAGAACCAGGGCCTCTTAATGGTTGAGTGGTAGCACCAGGTATATTTATTAATGATTCATTGCTACTTGTAATTTCTGGAACGTATGCTGAGGGTGCTCCTACTTCTTTATAGTATGTAGTGTAATCTCCAAACTGATTTTCTTGACCATCTCTAGTATTGCCAGAGCCCGGTTCAGTACCTTCTGCATAATCGAATTCAATCGGTACGCCATCTGCATTCACCATTGGTCCGGTTGGCTCTGGTAAGACAGTGCCAGAACCGTAGGGGCCATAATAACCCATACCCGGATTAGGTGGTACTGCGCCTGGTGGTGGTGTGTAAGGTTCGGGTGTAGCTGCTGGTGGTGGAGCACTGGCTGCTGGCTCGAAACTTTTATAATAATCCATGCCAGGTTGCTGTACCTGATACGGTGAACCATATAGTTGCGAATATTCCATGCCGGTTTGAGGTGCGTATGACGCATCCTCCAAACCAACATCTTTAACCACATCGGGGCCATCAGATTTCAAACTGCCCAGTTTTTCTACTTCGTTTGCACTCAAACCCATTACGCTATTTCCTTAAATAAATAGGTCCAGACCGGCTGATACCCAAGTTTCTTGCCGATACGTTCCCACCCTGGGCGTCCAGCAATCGTTATAAAATCACATTTTGCTTTACTGGCAAAATCCTCTAAAGTCGGTCTCATGGCTAATAACTCATCAAGTTTGCCAGCCGATAAAAAGATATGCAGCGAGCGTTTTCGAGGGTACTTATTTAACTCTGTAATTAAAAAACTATCCTTGCCAGGCCAGAAAATCATTGACTGATTTTCAACGCCTGTCACTACATCCTGATAGGTATGTGTATCCGGTGTATACGTTAGTGCCTTTTCTATTAAAGATTTATAAGGCAATAAAAACTTTGCAGTCTCGCTCATACTGTACTCGCGGATACCGTACCGCTGTTACTTACTTTTAGTTCATACCGGGTGCCATTAGGACTTTTAATAATGAGCCTGGCAGCACCTACTTCTATATCTTGATCTCGCTTAAAATTTTGTACATCAGCAAGTTCAATGGTTAAATTTCGTTGCCGTTCATTTTGTGCTTCATATTGCTCACCGACATTAGGCAATCTCATCGTCTTGATCCTTGAGCGACATCCAAACGCATCGTACCGACACGCCAATCAGCCCCCCTATTGCCCTCTACGCGCATTTCTACTTGTCGTCCGGTAAAACCGAGGTAGGGTTTGCCATCGTGTATGGGCCATGTGTTGACTCAGTAGCATTAGGATAAAGTCGAGTTTTAAATTTAGCGATCACATCGCCTTGCGTTTTCTCATCTGGGATTAACGACTTAGCCACCATTAAGCGATCGCCAGTACCAATCTCTATTGGTCCACTCTCGGCAAAGACGGTAGCTGAATCATAGTCAAACCCAACCTCATGCTCATATATCTTATTATCAGTGCCAACCATGTTCGGATAAATAAATACCCCGGCATCGGTTGCAGCGGTTCTGGCTAATGAGCCGATTGACCAATGGTTTTCACGATAGTTATAAGCAACGTATCGATTGTTTTCAGTTGAATTTGATGATGGGTAAAACCACCAGATTTCTTGATGACCAGAGTTTTTTACGGCGTATACTTTTGAGCGTTGTGCCACATTAATATCACTAAAGACATAATCACCCACATCACTCGGTAATGATCTGACTGAGCCATCATACATAAAGAATGAGTTTTTACCCATCCAGAATGCCGCTGTGTCTGTGGTAGCAGCAGCATTAGCTGATGCAATACCACATCCAGAACCTACCGCTTTGATGCCATAAACAAATGGTGGGCCTTGATAAGTTGCTGCATGACAATCAATGTCGGTAAATAATAATGTCTGACCACGCACTCCCATCGCACAAATAAGGTTACCGGCAGTCTGTAAAGTCAAAGAACCCGCTTGGTTAGTTGTAGCTGGAGCCCACAAATTGTTATCTTCTTGATCTGACCATTGTACTTTGTTGCCGACACCACCGGCTCCTAGTGCAAATACAAATCTTTCATCGGTAACATAGATCGCTGTATTGCTAGTCGGTGCATTGGATAAAACAGCCGCAACAGTTCCAGGGCTTAAAGTCCATTGATAAATCTTACCGTCATGGTTGGAGCAACCTAATAAGTATTCACCCCAACTATCCAATGACCATGTTGTTGCTGGCGTATAACTGCCAGAGTCAGGTCGCGCTATTCCATAACTATCGAAGCCATAAGTCAGTGCACCCCATCCTAAGTTTTGCGTGGCGCTCGGAATCCCGGCACTAAAATTAGCCGGTGTGATGTCAGAAAGAGCGTTTGCGTCACTGACGAAATATAATTTTGATTCTGTTCCAGCAGCCGTTTGTCGGCTCCCAGCGTTATTTGTCCAAGTTAATAATGCACGACAGACACCAGTAAATGCCGAGGTAGTGCGTGCACGCCAACCGTTTACTGGCTGCATACCGCCCTCATACCATCTAACTAGGTTTGCATCATTCCAACGCCCGGCATTTTGTAAATCCGTACCGTTCTTATGCACACCTGGTGGAATTGTTAGGGGTACTAATGGCATAGTCGATACTCTCCAGTGCGGATCATTTCGCATAGTTCTTCGGCTCGATCACCAACTTGTTGTGCCCACCTTGAATCTAAAAAATGTATTGCAGCCGAGTCGTAGGATTGATCCTCCATTGCGTCAATGGCATTCTTGAAATGTAATAATTTAGTAATGCCTAAGTTAAAACATAAATCAATAATGGCATCACGCCTCACTTCATCAAGGTCTCGAAACCAAGGGAACGATGCGCTTAATTCATCAATGACTCGATTGATGTCATTAACGAGTAGATAAGAAATCTCATCATCTGATAAGCCAAGGCCACCGGGACCTATTGAGCGGCCAATCGCAATTGTTTCCATGCCAACCGAGCATTTATAGACATGACTCCTCACCCCTTCGTGGCGAGTTATCATTGAAACTAATTTATCCATAATTACCTACTTATCTTGATTTTGACTGCTGCCGAAATAAAACGAAATAATGGCACTTGCAAGACCACCTAAGTAACCTAGTACCAGGTTAATCAATGCCTCACTGTTCTGCTCTGGCGGCTGGATCGTGACCAAGAAGATATAACCCATGAAGCCACCTACAACAAATAAGGCCATAATCCTTGAGGTCCAGTCTTTTGAAAATTTATTTCTGGCATGCTGTACGTCTTTCACTTCAAGACTAAAAACATCCACTTCAAGTTTCTGCATTTGTATTTCAAAATCAGTCTCGACTTTTTTAACTTCCAGTAATTGTTCTGGCGTGGCTTCTGAAATAGCCCTTTCAATCGCCTTGGGCGTAGTCTCACAACCCAAGACATCAGCGATCATTTTAGCGGCTGTACCGCCCATTGGTCCAGCTAAAGCCGAACCTAGAGTTGGAGCCATACTACCAATCAAATTTTTAATATTAGAAAATTTCATATTTCTTTAGTAGCTCTTTAGCAGTATCGGTTTCATAAATACGAATGAGAGTCCAGGCAATAGTTAGCGCTGCTGCCAAGGGTGGCAGCCAGCCTAACACTGAACCGGTAGTGGCACTCACGGCTACAATATCAATCGCTGTCTTAGTTTCAGTGTCCATATTATTTCTCAATAATGATTGGCTTTTCAACCGATTCAATTAATAGATTAGTGAAGGCAGATAGGCTGACTTCGCGTTGACCTAGTTGCATTTTAATAGCGTTAATCTGAGTCTCAAGATCACGAATTTGCATAATCAAATATCGCTGATTGTCCGAAAGGTCTTGCTCTGGAATTTCTTGGCCATTGATTGATACTACGTTGCTTTGTATTTCTTCACCCATGTTAGATTCCTTTATCATTGATTCCTAATTAGCGGCTATGTAATCTGTACCCGTAGTGACAGCGGCAACGTGCGTGGTTTTTAAACCGTTTGCAGCGCCTGCTATGTCGGGTGTATCATCATCTGCGTCTACTGGTGCATAAAGCAAGATAGTTGATAGATGGTCTACGTTACGTTGTACCACTTCATTTATCTCGACTTGTGTCATTCCTGTTACATCGTGTGTTCCAGCTTTTACTTCGTCTATCAGCGTTACCGAGTCGGTTCCTGCTGCTAAACATTCTGTTACTGTTTGTGCCATTGTCTTTATCCTTCTAAGGTTTCTAGTCTTGCGGTGAGTTCTTGTATTGCTTTAACAAGTACGGGGATTAGTGCAGCTTCAGCAACTTCCTGAGAGCCATCATCTCTATCGTCCCAAAGTCTAAAGCCGTCTTTAATGCCACTGTCTGCATCTATAGCCGCTTTAACTTCTTGGGCGATAAAGCCGTGGTTAGTATCAGAGTTTTTAAAGACTTCGGTTGAACCCTCTTCATAGGCACTAAAGGTTTCAGGTAGTTCACCAAGTGTCTTGTACTTAAAGGTACGAGGCTGTAAAGCGTTAATAAAGCTCAGTCCTGCTGTAGAGTCTACAATGTCTTTCTTGTAGCGTTGGTCAGATACTGCGGCCCATGTTGCTGTACCGTGTGCGGCTCTGATGTCTGACGTGTTAGCACCTAATGTTGTATAACCGCTAGTGCAAACAAGGTTATAGCCTAGTCCTATTGCAAAGGTAGAGTCTGCGGCATTTGTTTTATTATAAGCACCGATAAGGGTATTAGTTCCTCCCGTTGTAAGGTTAGTTAAGTAAGTCCCTGCCTGATACCCAAGAAGTGTATTAGACCATCCTGTAGTAAGAGCATCACCCGCTAGAGAACCTACCGCGGTATTTTCTGCGCCTGTGGTGGTTGCTACTAAAGCATTTTTTCCGACTGCTGTGTTGTTTGCGGCTGTGGTGTTTGTGAGTAAAGCAAAATGACCTACCGCTGTGTTGTTAGATGCTGTGGTGTTATTTCCTAAAGCAGCTCTACCTAATCCTGTATTATTGCTTCCAGTGGTATTGGCATTTAAAGAACCTTTACCCACTGCTGTATTTGGTGAGCCAGTAGTATTAGCACTTAAAGAATCAAAACCAACAGCTACGTTGTCATTTGCCGTTGTAATCGCATCACCAGCAAGACCACCGATGAGGGTGTTGTTTACGCCCGTGGTTATTGCTACTCCTGCATAAAATCCTACTGCTGTGTTATAGCCATCTCCTGCACTTCCTAAATTATGGGCAAATAAAGTGGCACTTCCTACAGCTACATTTTTAGAAGATAGGATGTTAGTTCCTAAAGAACTTTCACCTACAGCAGTATTACTTGAACTTATTGTTGTAGCGTCACCACTTTGATAGCCCACGAAAACATTAGAATCACCAGTCGTAATTGCAGTACCTGCTTCGTCACCCACAGCCACGTTGTAGTTACCGCCAGATGCTATTGAGTTACCTGCGTTGACACCAAAGCGAACGTTAGAGGTTCCTAGCGTTGGGGTGGATAGAGAGCCGTCTGAGGCTATTTTGAAGCGTTCTGTTGAGTTAGTCAGTAACTTTAAAACTCCGCTAGAGCCTACAGCATCTATTTTTAAACTATTAGACTCTGTAAATATTTCACCTGAAAGAGTCCCATTAACTTCAAAGTCAACAACAGAGCCGTTAGTCCCGTTTATAGTTAAAGTATTAAGGTTGCTATAAGAGTTAGGAGTTCCACCAATCCCAACATTTCCATCAACAACTAGAGTACTCGCCATATCTACAGCTCCATCTATATCTACTACGTCTAGGTTAGTTGTGCCGTCTACGTCTAAGTTGCCTGAGACATTTAAAGCTGCCGCAGTTGTTGTGCCTGTTAAATCAAGATCAACGAAAGCATCAATTACCGCTGCCCCTGAACCGGCACCGTCTAATTGAATTATTTTCACTGCACTATTAGCGACAGTTACAGTAGCACCAGAACCTTGTTTGATGATAATCGATTGTGCTCCACCAGTAGCATTCTCTATTATATAGATACGCTTCATGGTGTTTGGGCCCATCGTTATTGTACGAGTAGCCGTTAGGTTAGTGGAAGAGGCAATCTTTATATAGAGTGCCCTGGCGTCATCGTTAGCGCCATCTGCGACTGTAATTGTCGCATCGGCGTTACCGATTGTCTCAGAGCCAATACCCAGAGCTTGACCGATTTGTTCTAGTGCCGCATTGAGTTTAGTACCCCATGCCCCAGAATTTTCTCCGGTTGCTTGTTCCTCTAAACGGAGGTTGTTAACGTAAGTCGATGCCATTTATATATCCTCTATGCTACTTTTTGCCAATTGGTTGCTGCACTGGTTGATCCAGCCCAGGTTGTATTTTGTGATGCTGTATCTGACCAGGTTGTTGATGCGGGTATAGAGCGTGACCAGACAATAACTCTTCCAAGTTGTAATTCGCCTGAGACGCCTTCCGGGTAAACCGTCGCATTACCGACGATTGAAGTAATCGAACCCACCTGACCAGTACCCGATACGCCTGTCGGTATAATGGTATTGTCGGTGCGGGTGGTGACGCTGCCAAGCCCGGCAGTACCAGCAATGCCAGTTGGCGAGACGTTCGCTTGTCCAGCTTGCGAAGTTGTGCCAATCGCACTAGAAGCCGATACGCCTGTGACCGAAACATTGGAGTCTGCTGCAACACTTAATGATCCAAGAGCCAGCGTTGCAGCAACGCTAGGTGATGTGATATTAGCTTGACCAATAACGCTGACGCTACCAATACCAGAGTTAGCGGCAACACCAGTAACAGTGACATTACTACTGGCAGCAACCGAGATGGAACCAATTGCGCTAGTACCTGAGACACCTGTGACGCTGACATTGGCGATACCGCTGACTGTAAGCGAGCCAAGAGCCGAAGTAGCAAGAGTTGCAACCGAGGCATCCTGTCCAAAAGAACCTGATCCAAATGCCTGTGCGCTACTATTCCAACCATTAAATGCTACCTTTACGTCAGCCATATTAGGCTATGCGGATAATCGCGTTACTCGCGTCCGCTGTGGGGAAACTCACTACAAAGTTACCCGCTGTTGATGTTTTATCGGCTCCAAAATTTAAAATTGCAACCGCTGGATCACCGGATGCCGACTCATTGAAAATCATGGCGCCTCTAGCCGTGATGGTGGCGTTTGACCATGTTGTATCTGCAAAATCACATACCGCTGTGGTAGAGCTTGCCACTGGTGTTACTGAGGTTAATGTATTCCCTTTGGCCGTATAATTGGTACCAGAAACTTCGTTACTGGTAGTGTATGCAGCAGTTGTTGCACCTAAAGATGCACTGGATGTATACAATGCCATTTTAAATGTATTGCCGGATGAAGCCGTAAAATTGTGAACGCCCTTGAGTATTTCTACTTTGAAAGTCGTTGGAAGTGCTGTATCGATTGCCATCTATATTTTCCTTAGTATTTGCGCCATATCCAAATGGCCTTGTGATTCTAATAAATGTGCCAGTGTTAGCCGGTCACTCTTAATTGCCTGATCCAAACTTGCTCTTATAATCATCCGCATCCGCTCTCTTCCGGCTTCTGCTTGCTGACGCAACACTGGATCGGCTGTTGCGCTGATACTGATGATTTTATTGACGGCTAAATTGGTCAACTCTTCTGTGTTTAACCCTCTATTGTGGGTTGTAGTAACAGTGAAGTCGCCGATACTACTGGTGCCTAAGTCCATCATTGCAGAGGTTGAAACGCCATCCGCATAGACACTTGACCGCGACTACGTTCATCCGAGACGCTCATATCCTCAATCAATTTTTGATAGATGCTCGCCCATACAGCTAAACGCTCATCATCTTTTAGATACGGCGCACTCTGAATGAGAGCACCGTATAAGTAAATATCTGGCGATAATTCCAACATCCAATTCGTTGTATTACTGGTACTTAAAGCAGGTACTTTCGCGTAATACACTACCTCAGCAATATAATTATCATCCGGTCCTGGGTTTACTTCGTATTCGGTACCGACCATTGTAAACCGGGTTGGGCGTCCACCAGCCGAGCTTTTGGCTCGCTGTTCATTCATGGTTTCTTCAGTGACATATTCTAATGGCTGAATAGGATCAGTCTGCAAGTGCAATTGTATTGTTTGCAGCCAATCACCAGGTGTTGCTGAATACCTAGATGAGATCGTGGCGGTTGCTCGCGTAACCATTTTACGATGTCTGACACTACGATTAAATTGTGCCTCAGCTAGAGTAATAAAATCGGGTATAACATTCGTTAAGTCATCACGGTTAAGCCAATCACCGATGCTACTTTGTAATTCTGCGTAGGTCGATATTGCCATTAAACTTGACCACCTCTGGTACGAAAATATCTATTATCTGGACTGTTAAGCCACTTCTTCATTCTTTTGGGGTCATCAAGTATGCCCCTTGTTTTTAAATCGTAATAGATAGTTAAAGGTATGCTCGCTACCTTGGACCACTCACCATACTTGGCGTGTTTATCAACCATATTTAATTGACGGCGATTACTTTCAATAATCTGAGTCACGTCTTGAGTGTGCTCAATGACGATCTTATCGTCTGAATCTCGGCCAGTATTGGCGTCCTCATAAATGAAATTAGTTGTTATTCCAGAGGCGCTGTCTGTATTAAGGACGCGTCGATCAGACATAAAAACTCCATATATGAGAAAAACTAGCTACTATTTTACCATATAGTAACTGTAAGGTTGACAAGAAAAACATAAAGATCGAGAGGGGGTTGCCCCCCTCTTTCACTTTATAACTACTGCATACTACGAGTGAGTACAATCGTAAACACAACCCAATCCTTTCTCGTTATCAACCTGAAGGCCAGCTTCAACTAAAGTCATGCTTTTGGAAGCATCTCCAGTTTTAGCCAAGTCAGTAACTTGGATAGGACGCAATGTTGCTACTGACAACAAGTCAGTGTCAATAATGAACGCGTCTCTAGGATTGCTGAAGCGATTAGGAACGATGTTAATCGAACCAAAGTCACTCACATACACGTCAGCCGCACCGATGATAGTCGTAGGACCATCTGGAGCTTGATAACGCTGTGCTGCAATACCGGCAAAGCCAGAGATCACAGTTTTAACGTGAGGACCAACCATCAACATGCCTGGGTTGCCGCCTTGAGTCCAAGTGGCTTGCAGAACAGGTTTTAGTATCACTTCAGTGATCGCACGAAGCGTCCCGTTGACGCGTGCCGCCCCGTTGCCTGCACCTGTTCCGTTGGTCCCTACCGCTGTGTTGGTAGCAATCCAAGTGCCAAGTCCGCCAGTTTTGCGCGCTGCTGCTAGTGCACCAGCACTTTTAGCGACGTTCAAACCACACAAGTTATGCTCTAAATCTCTCTTGAGTTCATTTCCTGTTTTTGTGATTTGGTAAGCGCGTTCTGATTTACGGCCCGCTTCGTTTATTACTTCTAAGTTGTCTGCAAGAACAAAATCTTTACGCATGATTTGCGTATAATTTCCAATTCTTGATGTAGGCACCACCGCATTAAAGCTAGAGATATCATCTCCATCTATGTGCGCATTGGCCGCTGCATTTGCTAACACATCGGTTTGCCATTCGAAGTAAGTATTTTTTACTGTCTTTTTGCCAATATTACTTACAAAGGGTGTTTCTTGAGGGCTAATGTTAAAAATAACATTTGCTAACTCCTCACGAATACCTATTGCAGCGTATCGAGTAAATGTGTTTGTTACTACTGCCATATCATTACCTTTTTACATTAAAGATTCAATTAAATTAGTCGCATCATTGATCCGACCGCTATTGTTAAACTGTTTACGAGCAATCTTTTGTTGGCGGGTGAGAGTCTTGGTGCTTGGCTTTTTCGATCCGGCTCTGATTGTTTTCCCAGCGGGTTGCTTTTGAGCCTTCTTGGTACGCTTCACGCCCTTGTCATAAAGGTATGCTTTTCTTAATAGGTTGACATGCGTTGCTCGGATTAACGATGACAATTCATCTTCGGATAATCCTTGCTCAACCAAGTAAGAACGTAATTCAGTGCGTTCTTTATCTCGCACCTTTTCATCCTTCCATGACGGTATTGTCTCAACTAACTTTTCTGACTCAGCGGCGATAATTGTGCGAATCTGTGTCTCTTGCTCTTGATTTTGAGTGTGCGATAACCGTTGCTGTTCAGCGTTAATTGCTTGCAGCTTACTGTTTTTCGCCTCTTTATTTTGACGGTAGATTCTTTCAACTCGCGTAGCTTCGATGGGGTCCTTCGCATAAAGGTCATCCCAGTTTGGCTCTGGCTCAGAGCTATCAACCGATAGCTGTTGTTGTAACGCACCTAATAGCTGCGCGTACTGCGCTCGTTCAGTTTTGATTGCCTCTGATTCAACCTGGAAGGTTTGACGCTCCTCGGCTAATTCTTGGCTTTTCCGGGTAAATGATGATTGTCTGCTATAGCCATTTAGAAGTTCGTCCAGGCTTACCTTCACTTCTTCACCGTCAACTTTCACGGCATAATTTGTAGGTGCCTCTTCTTCCTCTTCATCTATCTCATCGTCAATTTGTTCATCGGTAGATTCTTCATCGTCGAATTCCTCTTCGGGTGATTCTTCAAGAAGGCCCTCTTCTACCTCGCCATCGGTTTGCACCTCTGACTGTTCCTGTGATAACTCTTCCTCTGCTTGCTCATCTGAGACAGATTCAAGTTGCTCTATGATACTTTTTGCGTCATGTAATCCAATGGGGCCAGTTATTTCTGGAGTGTCCATAGTTTATTTCCTTTGGTTATATTTTAAAAATTGCGAGTTATCCGCTAGGGCTCGCATCCGTCTAAAAAATCTTTCGGCTCCTTTGAGTTCATCCCAGAGTTGCTCGCGCTTATCTGGTTTTTTTGTTTCTAGCCATTCAGCAAATACTTCATCTTGAACGGCTGCCGTTAATTCTTTCCATATATTGTCATTCATTATCTCTTGGGCACGAGAGCCCAAGTTGATTTCATCAGCCATTGACTACACCCATTGGACCTGGCTGTGGACGATTGCGGATCACTTCTCGATCACGATCACCTAGAGCGCGTATTTCAGCGGTATCTACTTGGGCGCCGTATCTGGCTGCAATCTCGGCAGCTTTAAGAATCTGGTCAGCCTCGTCTTTATCCCTCATCCGATCATCGGTACGCATCATCTTCTCGCGTTCCAATTCCAGTTCCGCTGATTTCTTTTGTATATCAGCCTGGATAGATTGCATCTGCACTTGGATTAATTGCTCATTGACATCTGGCTTGGGTGGTTCGGTTGGTTCTGGTGGCTGGTATTGAGCCGGGTCGGACCAGTAGGAATTGACATCTTTCAGACCAGATAGCTCAGTCATGCGTGTGAGTGTATTGTAGTATTGCTGCATATTAACGAGAGGATTATCAGGACCTAGAGTTTGTAATATTTGTTCTTGTTTACCGGCAATCTGAGCGAGGACCGATGCACGCTCCTCCTCAGAGCCTTTACCTAATCCAGCCGTGACCACGACATCCATATTGACGTTCCAGACTCTAGGGTCCATTGGTACGAAGTCATTGCGTAATCGAATCATGCGTTCTCGGTCTTGATGCTGCACGACCAAACGTAACACGCCTCGGTATAAATCTTTCATGCCGGTTTCGGCAAACATCCGGGCAATCATTTCAATACGCTGATGTGCTGCCTGGATGGTCTGGTTGACTGCCTGTTTGGTTGAGCTTTGTAAGGCACCAGGGTCTAATCCTTCTGCTGCTTTAGATACGCCAGTTCGGTTCTCACGAATTTGGTCATAATAATCAAGCATCGGGAAACAGTCTTTACCGACGAATGGCATCGTGAATGGAACAACCGCTCCAGGTTGGCGCATTCTAATCACACCACCTACTTCGGTGTTTAACACATCATCAAGTGACGCTTGCCCTTCTACTATACCAACTCTTGGATGAGTAGAGAGTGCTAAAGAATCTAATGACGAACGTAAGACCGATGATTTTATTTTCTGAATGTCCATCACGACATCAGCCACGCTTAAACCAAAAAAGGTATGTGGCTCTGGGTCAGGTTGGAAACAACAAATAGGAATCGTCTCACATGGCTCGTTGCGATAAATCTTATACGCATCACCAATGGTGCATATCCTTCTTAGTTCGGCGACATTATCACCATCCACATCGGCATAAAAATACGATTCAACATAGAGCGCACGACGCATCGTTGGATCGTCTTTTGAGATACTGGTTTGCTGCATCAGCGGATTTCTTGTCGTGGCTTCGACATTAAACTCAAAGCTATCCTCAGAGGTGGCATGTTCCTCTATCTCATTATAGTCATAACCCATTTCAACCAATTCGCTTAATGTGAGATAACGACGATGGGCAATCAAGTCCGAATCATGTAAGGACCTGGCATTTCGTGATACGAGTATTTCTTCTGGCGGTACGGCCTCAATTTTAACTCTGCCTTTAGGTGTACGGCGAGTGACTTTGACAGTATGCGAGGCCATGGGCTGACCGGTTTGTGGATCCATTTTAACGTGAAGATTCTCCGCCGTCATTGGCTGCATTTGAATCTCAACATCGTTATCGCTTGATAAGACGGCTAAGGCGTCATCGTCTAACCCGGTTAAAGTATAAGTCTGGACGTCCTCGGCATCATCCCAGTAGTATTTGATAAAACCACATTTCTTCACCAGGGCATCTTTAAAGGTTGCGTACAACGTATTAAAAAAATCAGTATTGTCGGTCATACAGATATAGTTAATGTAGTCATTGGCTTGCTTGGCAATGGCTACATCACTTTGTTCTCGTGGCGAAAACTCAACCACTTTCTCACCGCCATAAAAGATACGCATTAATGATGGCAGCATGGCCTGTACGGTATCCCTGACATCCATTGATATCGCTGTGGAACGGCCCTCTTCTTCATTGCCGAAATGGTCGCCCAAGTAATACGATTCAGCCCTGGCTCTGTCTGGGCTAATCGTATTATCAATATAATCTATCGCATCCTCTATTTCGCCAGACAGAATGTGCTCTAACTCATCATTTGTTATACCGTTCTCGGCATCAGCCTCAGCTTGAGGCTCATCAATATAATCCATTTATTTTTTCCGTGGTGGTTTTTTATAAGATTTTTTAATGGCTTGCTTGGCTGGCTTAGTACCGAGAATTTTATCAATCTCTTCGGCGGCGGCGGTGCGTCCGGCTTCATTATAGGCATAGCGTGGTGGCAAGTTGATTCTCCATATATGAGTTTTTCAGACCTATATTTTAACAGATTTGTCATCTTTTGGTTTACAATAAAAACAAAAGCATGCTTTTATGCTAAAATAGTTACTCCAGATTCCCATATCTGGTTTCCCCTTGTTAGACCTCGCTCCCCTCCCTTCGGAGGGTGAGCCCTATTTCAGACGATGCCTGAGATGTTTCGCTTGATGGGTGTTTTCCATGAGGTGCGAGTTTGTGTACCATGCAGTGCAGTGGCGGCTTGTCCGGCAAAACACAGACAGACTGCATCCGCCCTATCGGGCGATGGCAGTCCACGTTTTCGCATCTGATCTTTAGATTCAATCTGCATCTTGCCAGAGGACGTAAACTTATACCGAGGACTGACTAACTCCGCTAAGAGCTTATCGTCTTTTGGTAGCCTGGAGTCTCTGGACTCTAAAAATGCTTTGACTTTAAACCAGAGCTCGGCTCGCAGATTAAAATAGGTACCCTTCATGGACGGCGACTCAGCCGTGTTAATACCGATAGCGGGTAGTCCTAATTCAGTTAAACGATCCACTACTCCGCCACCAACCCCAATTGAATCAATCAGGATTTCTGCCGGGCGATCTTTTTCTTCCAGGGCATCGTATTCGGCTTTAACGGCACCGGTTAATTGCATCAAATCTAAACCACGCCAAATCTGTACGGCCTTAATCACCTTGCCTTGGCGTTTGGCGAGCGCACTCGCTGCTGATCCGAATCGAGCCACGTCTAAGCCCCAGACCACATTCACATCTTTATCAATATTAATATCACGCGACTGAGCAGCCTCAACTAACTCCAATGGAATCGCGGTATCGTCATCGGCTAATGGAAACTCACCCAATACTCGTACCCGGTAGGCATTAGAATCCTCACCATAGCGAATCTTCATCTCACCTACATATTCCTCCGATACCCTGGGTGAATCGATACAGGATACTTTTCTGGTCCACCAGGTATCCGCCATACGATGATGCGTGTCAAAAAAGAAACCACTGGAACGTGTTGGGTTGCCTAATAGAATGGTTGAGGCATGCACGCCGGACATAGATCCGGCAGCAGACTCAAACACAGACTCAGGAATACCAGAGGCTTCATCGGCTACCAATAATACATTCTCGGAATGCACCCCTTGCAGTGCCTCTGGCGTCTCAGCGCGAGAGGTACGGCAAGAGATAAACGCCTCTGTCGGGGATGCTTTCAGCATAATACGATCGGCTTTAGCCTCTAAAAGATCAGCAATAACTGGCGGTAGCTCAGTCATCCAGCGTTTACATTCTGCAAACAAGGCATCGAATAGCTGGGCACTAGTAGGTGCGGTCACGACGATCTTGCAAGGATAACGAGTAATTAAAAACCAGAGCATTGCCCAAGATGCAGCGGTGGATTTACCGGTACCATGCCCAGAGCGGATGGATATACGCCGTTCGCCTCTGGCGACGGCTTGGAGGAATTCTGCTTGCCACGGATCGGGGTTTGCTTTTAAAACGATCTTAACGAAGTTGACTGGATTGTTACGGTAGGACTGTAAAAAATTAATAAATGGATTGGTTTGGTCCGACATGACGTTCCCTTTGTTTTAAGTAGCGTAAATATTTGGTGAGGTAATTCTTATGCACGAATTTAATTAGGCTGCCATCTTGCTTGAGGCAATCAGAGTGGGTGTAATGTTTATCTTTTCGCATGTTATTCCTTAGGCACATAACTCATACACCCAATTATTACCGCTCATTGTGATAACCCTCGCTCCCAGTAAAGTCGCCTGACGTACAACAAGGGTTGCTTTTTCCGTTGCAGGTATACTACTTACCAGTTTTAAATGCTTATTTTCTTTTTCGTCCATTAGTAAGCTACTCCTTCTATGTTGTTAAGCTCTCTTCCGTATTTACAAAATCCACAGATTCAACATTAAAATTAGGCTCTACAGACATCCAAGATTTCATATGCTCAACGTATTTGTCTTCTAACTCGCCCATAACAAAGCGTCTATTCAAATTAATGGCTGCTCTTGCCGTAGTCCCAGATCCAGCAAAAGGATCAAGGACCACATCGTCTTTAAAAGAGTAATATCTAACAACCTTTTCTGCCAATTCTAAAGG
>Ga0209709_10000719_pt1 | contig 31189 bp, 31 predicted proteins | sample ArcticOcean_MG_C_2_FD_187435 | JGI IMG/M metagenome (GOLD analysis project Ga0209709, IMG submission 187435) | Marine microbial communities from western Arctic Ocean - ArcticOcean_MG_CB4_136 (SPAdes) (version 2) | ecosystem: Environmental > Aquatic > Marine > Oceanic | place: Arctic Ocean... | reverse complement strand
GGTGGTATTAATGTTATACTTCAAATATCAATACGGGATGTGTTAAAAGGATTATCTGAAAATACAAAAAATCCAACTTTTAATCAGGCGCTTGATGAAGCAGACTTGCTTCAAAAAAGTACTGATGAGCCATATCTAGAATCTTTTTTTACTGCATTTGAAAATATTAAAGGAACCCAGTCGTTATCAGATCCATCTATTTATGGAAATAAAACATTAAGTGATGAGATAAATTTCGAAATGTCCGATGATGAAGTTCGTCCAGTTATTACTAGAAAGGTCGATGAGTCAATTGTATCAGCATTTGAAGTGCTAAGAAAACGAATTGATAAATTTGGTGTTACTCAGCCAAATATTCAAAGACTAGGTTCTTCAGGAAGAATATTAGTTGAGTTGCCTGGCGCAAGAGATGTTAATAGAATAAAAAACCTATTACAAAGTACTGCCCAATTAGAATTTTGGGAAACTTTTAAAAATGATCAATTATTTTCTTTTTTAGTTTCTGCAAATGAAATTGTGAAATTAAAAGATGAAAAAGCAGTTACAGGTGATGAAATAAATAACCAACCAGCAAATAAATCAAGTGCTATTGACGATCTTCTAGCAGATGTTGTTTCCAAAGACTCAACTGTAGTTGTTAATCCAATTCTTGATCGTATTGTTGGAAGTGGATATCAAGGAGGACCTGTTTTAGCTCAATTTTCATCTAAAGATCAAGAAAAAATAACTAATTATTTAAATTTACCTGAGGTTAGAAGACTTCTGCCAACAGATTATAGATATATAAAGTTTGCTTGGGGAAAATCTATTCCAGACAGTGATATTCTTGATTTATATGTTTTAAAATCAAATAGAGATAATTTAGCGCCTTTAAGTGGTGGTGTAGTTGTTGATGCTGTTCAAACTTATGATGCTTTAGGGAATCCTGCAGTTTCTATGCAAATGAATGGTAAAGGCTCCCGTATTTGGGAAAATTTAACAGGGAATGCATTTAAACAGGCCAGTAATATAGCAATCGTATTAGATGAAATAGTTTATTCTGCACCAGGTGTGACAAAAGGAGCTATATCTGGAGGACGTTCTGAAATTTCTGGAAGTTTCACTTTGAATGAAGCTATTGATTTAGCTAATGTTCTTAGAGCTGGAAAATTACCTGCATCAGCTGAAATTATCCAATCAGAAATTGTTGGACCTTCTCTAGGCCAAGAAGCAATTGAATCTGGAGTTTATTCATTTTTAATCGCATTAGTTTTGGTTTTAATCTGGATGGTTTTTTATTATGGTTCCTCAGGAATTTATGCAGATATAGCATTGGTGCTAAATATCTTATTGATTTTTGGAATCCTAGCTGGTTTAGGTGCTGTTTTAACACTTCCTGGGATAGCAGGTATAGTTTTAACAATAGGTATATCTGTAGATGCTAACGTTTTAATTTTTGAACGTATTCGTGAAGAGTTAAATAAAGGTAAAGGTCAAATCAAAGCTGTTTCAGATGGATTCAATAATGCTTTATCTTCTATTTTAGATGCAAATGTTACAACAGGGTTAACAGCTTTAGTCTTATTTTATTTTGGAACAGGCCCCATAAAAGGATTTGCAACAACTTTACTTATTGGTATAGCAACTTCATTATTTACTGCAATATTTATAACTAGAATTTTAGTTGATTCAAGACTATCACTAGGAAAAGCAGTCTCTTTCACAACAAAAAAAACTAAAAACTTATTTACTAATTTTGATATTTCATTCATTCAGTTAAGAAAGATATCTTATGTTTTTTCATCAGTCTTTATTTTAATTAGTCTAATTTCTTTAGGATCCATTGGTTTAAATCAAGGTGTTGATTTTGTTGGTGGACGATCTTACACAGTGAGATTTGAAAATGCTGTCAATCCAACTGATATTCAAAAGGATTTAATTGTCGAGTATGGAAGTGCTGAAGTGAAAACTTATGGAAAAGCAAATCAATTAAAAATTACTACAAAATACAAAGTTGATGTTGAAGGTATAGAGGTTGACAATGAAATTCAGGAAAAACTTTTTAAAGCTTTAAAAAAGAATTTACCTTCATCTATCACTTATGAATCTTTTGTTAACGGATCTGAAGACAAGCAAGTTGGAATAATGTCTTCGATTAAAGTAGGTCCAACAATTGCAGATGATATTAAAAACAATTCATTCTTAGCAGTTATTGGTTCATTAATTGTAGTTTTTCTTTATATACTCTTTAGGTTTAGGAGATGGCAATACTCTCTAGGAGCTGTAACTGCAGTTTTTCATGATATTATAGTTGTGCTTGGAATCTTTTCTTTGACATACAAATTCATGCCTTTTAATATGGAAATTAATCAAGCATTTATTGCTGCTATCCTTACTGTTATTGGTTATTCATTAAATGATACTGTTGTGGTTTTTGATAGAATTCGTGAATACATTAAAGAGCATTCAAAGTGGTCACTGGATGTTACTTTAAATAAGGCTTTAAATAAGACTCTTAGTAGAACATTAAACACATCTTTAACTACATTGATTGTTCTTTTAGCTATATTTATTTATGGTGGAGAATCTATAAGAGGGTTTATGTTTGCATTAATAGTAGGTGTAATGATAGGAACATATTCTTCTGTTTTTATTGCAACACCAATAATGTTTGATACAATTAAAAAGAAGGCTGTAAAAGAATAGTATTATTAAATGCTATTATTAAATCGAGATTTATAAATTATAAATAGTCCTGATATAATTAAAGGAATACTTAGCCATTGTCCGGTTGAAAGCATAGGCATATATGTTTCGAAGCCTCCTTGACTTTCTTTAACAAATTCTACTAAAAAACGTATACTAAATATGCCTGAAAGAAATACTCCTAATAAGTATCCTGGTATATGATTTACTTTGCTATATATTTTTCTTAATAATAGAAATAATAAAAGGTATCCAAATGATTCATAGAGCTGGGCAGGATGTCTTGGTAGAATTTCACCTCTATTTTCAAAAATTACACCAAAATTTGATTCAGTATATTTTCCGACAATTTCTGAATTAAAAAAATTACCTAGTCTAATAAAAACTCCACCTAGAGTAACAGCTACCGTTAACCTATCAAAAATCCACAAAGTTGATTTAAGTTTGTGTTTAAATTGAAAAAGTATAATTCCAGTTATAATTCCTATTGCAGCTCCATGGCTTGCCAACCCCCTAAACCCAGTAAATTCATACCCTTTTATGAATCCTAGTATAGAGCCACTACTATTTTCTCTAATAGGGAGTAGAATTTCTATAAAATGATTTTGATAATAATCCCAACTGTAAAATAAAACTTCTCCTAGCCTGGCTCCAATAAGAGTTGAAAAAACCATGTAAACAAACAAAGGTTCAAGATAATCTTTGGAAACATTTTCTTTAACAAAATATTTTTCCACTATTTTATACCCGATACTAAATGCAATAACGAACATCAGACTATAGTAGTGAAGACCAAACGAGCCAATTTGAAATAAAACTTCATTTGGGGACCAATTAATTTGTAAAAATTGTATCATAATAAAACATTAAATTTCTTAATCAAATATAAGATTTTTTGACCTTATGGAACTGGATCATATCCTTTTCCGCCCCATGGATGACATTTAAAAATCCTACTTAAACTAATCCAAATGCCTTTGATTGGCCCATGTTTTTTTAGGGCTTCTGCCGAGTACTGAGAACAAGTAGGCGTGAATCTGCACTTAGGTCCAAGGAGAGGAGAGATTAAGTTTTGATATAAAAATATCAAAAACAATAAAGGAGCATTAATAATTTTTTTTATTCTATTCACTTTTTATTAATACTAAAACTTGAACTCGTTTTGTCATCCTTTAAATCAATTCCAATTGAATTTAACTCATCTCGAATTAAATCAGCAGTCTTAAAATTCTTATTAATTCTAGCAGAATTTCGAAGTTTTATTAATATTTTAATAGTTTGTTCCAGTGTGTTTGACTGGTTATTTGATTTTATAGTTTCATTAGAAGTTTTTAGTCCAAGTATTTCAAAAACAAAAATATTTAATTGATTGGAAAGAGTTTGTTTTTGATCTTCAGACAGTGTATCACCTTCACTATTTAATTTATTTATAAACTTAACTGCTTCAAATAGATTAGCAATTAATATTGGGCTATTAAAATCATCATCCATTGCACTATAACAAGCTTCCTTCCATTTGTTTAAATCAAATTCAGTATTTTCTCCTGAAGTTGGAATAGAATTAAGTGTTTTAATAGCTTCAATTAATTTATTATACCCTTTTTCTGAAGCTGAAAGTGCAACTTCACTTATATCTAAAATACTTCTGTAGTGTGCTTGAAGAAAAAAGAATTTAACTACTGACGGAGAAAAAGGCTTAGTAAACTTATTGTTTATCCCGCTAAAAACATCAGAAGGCAGAATGTTATTCCCAGTAGATTTCGCCATTTTTTTTCCATCAAGAGTCATCATATTCGTGTGGAGCCAATATTTCACTGGTGTTTTTTTATTTACTGCTTCTGCTTGAGCAATTTCACATTCATGATGAGGAAATTTTAAATCGAGCCCTCCTCCATGAATATCAAATGATTCTCCAAGATACTTAGTGCTCATTGCAGTACATTCCAAGTGCCAACCAGGAAAGCCCTCACTCCAAGGTGAATTCCACTTCATGATGTGTTGTAGTTCTGCTTTTTTCCAAAGCGCAAAATCTTGAGGATTTTTTTTATCGCTTTGTCCGTCTAAAGATCTTGAGTTGTGAATTAAATCTTCAAGTTTTCTCCCTGATAATTTACCGTAATTATTAGAAGTGTTGAATTTATGAACGTCAAAGTAAACTGATCCATTCATTTCATAACCCATTCCTGTTTTAATCATTTTTTTTATTAACTCTATTTGTTCTACTATATGACCAGTAGCAGTTGGTTCGATTGAGGGAGGTAAGGTATTGAACTTAGATAATGCGTTATGAAAGTCTAGTGTATATCTTTGAACTATTTCCATTGGCTCAAGGTTCTCTAATCTTGCTTTCTTTGCAATTCTATCCTCACCTTCATCTTCATCGTTTTCAAGATGTCCAACATCAGTTATATTTCGAACATATCTAACCTTATAACCCAAATGGGTTAAGTATCGGTAAATAAGATCAAATGAAATAAATGTTCTACAGTTTCCTAAATGAACATTGCTATAAACTGTGGGACCACAAACATACATCCCAACTTTACCTTTAGTTATTGGAACAAATTTTTCTTTTTTTGAATTTAAGGTATTATAAACCTTTAGATTATTCATTAAAATCAGTAGATAGTTGTACGTATTCTAAAAACTCTTGTTTCTTAGTAGGACTTTTAAAAACTCCTCCAAACTCACTAGTTATAGTACTGCTCCCAGTATCAGATATACCTCTTGAATTAACACACAAATGTTTTGCATCAATTATACAAGCTACATTATCAGTATTTAAAATATTTTGAAGTTCTTCTACAATTTGAAGGGTAAGCCTTTCTTGAACTTGGGGTCTTTTTGCAAAAAAATCAACTATTCTATTTATTTTAGATAGACCAACAACAGTTCCATTAGAAACGTATGCTACATGAGCTTTTCCAACTATTGGTAGCAGATGATGTTCACATGTTGAATAAAGGTTGATATTTTTTTCAACTAACATCTCACCATAGCCATATTTATTACTAAATGTTGAAGCTCTAGGTTTTTTTGCTGGATTTAATCCACCAAAGATTTCTTTAACAAACATTTTTGCAACTCGGTTGGGAGTTCCTTTTAAACTATCGTCTGTTAAGTCCATACCTAATATTTTTAATATGTCATTAACTTTTTCAGTGATTAACAAGACTTTGTCATCGTCTGATTTCTCAAAAGCATCATCACGAAGTGGAGTTTCTCTTGAACCAGCAATATGATCGTTTCCCAACTCATCTTCTTGATCTAATAATATTTTCTCTATTTTCATTGTATATTTTGATCTCACAAAGATATATAATTACTTGGATTTTAATGTATTCATAAACTAAGAACTATAGTTTAAAATTGTAGGAAGCCATTATTGATGTTAGGTTGTTATTAGCTGAAAAACTGTCATTAATTCCTGAAGCAGAAAGAGAATTAATCATATTTATATCTGACTTTTTAATTGCAATGCCCAGTACGCTTCCATTTTTTAAATCATAACCTATTCCAAATGTAATTCCAGAATGAGAATTATCCCCATTTTTAAGATTACTTTGTTCTGAATAATATCCAGCTCTAAGACTCAATTCTCTTAATCTCATTTCCCCTCCAAGCCTTAACATTGAAGCTTTTTTATGATTAGAGGATAAATCTTTGTTTAAATCTCTTAAGTAAGAGTTTTGGTTGGTTATAAAATTAATATTATTATAGTTTTTTGAACTGTATTCTGCACTGATTAAGCCTTTAGATCCTATTATAAATGAAGCACTTAATGAGATTTTTCCAGGAGTCGAAAGTTTGTATTTAGAGGTGTTTATAACTTGAGGATCAACTACTTCTCGTATTAAATTTTCTTCAGGAAAATCTGAATGGTCAGAAATTAAAAACTGCAAAGACTCCTCAGTTAAATTTAATCTGGTTGGGGATTGGTAACTAAACCCTAGTCTTAAGTTATTTTTGATTTTGGCTATAATCCCCAGTTGAGCAGAAAATCCTCTTCCGTAAGTAAGTACTTCATTGTTAAAACGAAGTAAATAAATATTTGAATCAACTGAATAATTAGACTCAGTAAGATCAGTTATTTCTTGATAGAATATTTTGTGGCTATTTAGATTTAGACCCATATAAATTGAATTATTATATTGGGTAGAAATTGAAAAAGAGTATTTTTTATGATCCCCAGTTTTATCTATATAAAAATCATGATCTACTTGATTATATTTTGCAGAAGAAATATAATTAGTATTTTTTTCTTCATTAGAAATAGGGTCAATTATATATCCATTAAAACCTAAAAAAGCTTGTTGAACACTATACCCATAATTGTTTCCTAAAAAGTTATATAACTCACTAACTGTTTCATTCTCTTTTGTCATCAAGTTGTCTAAAGATATTCCTTGCGCATTATTTAGAAAAAATTGATCTAAACCTATTTTTCTTGATGAAACAGAATTAATATTATTTTTAAAATCCTGAACTTTCTGAATGTTAAAACCAAAATTTAATCGTTTGATTGATCCATCTGAAGTATTTTTTAATGAAAAAATAAATCCGAATTGACTTAAATCTGAAAATGATGTCTTTACTGGTATATTTCTATAATCACCAATAGCCAATGTATTATTAAAATTCACCTCAAAAGTTAAGCCCATTTCAGAATATAAAAAAACAGCACCAGCAGCAGGATTGTCACTTACAGAACTGAGATCTCCTCCTAAGGAACCAAAGGCCCCACCCATTGAAGTATACCTTGATGATCCAAAAACTCCATATGTGCTAAGGTTTAGTGCGTCTTGACTTGTTTGTGCTTTTGAATAAAATACTATTAGGAGTGTTAGAGTTACAGAAATTATGTTTCTCTTCATAAATATTATATGTGTAAATATTAATTATTACGTCCACTTTTTGACCTTCCTGAGCTAACAGAAGAACTACTTCTACTAGGAGCTCTAACGGTGCTTTGTGAGCTTCTAGAATTATTACTTGACCTAGAGTTGTTTCGAGAAAAATTTGATCTATTGGAGTTACTATTCCCTCTATTTGTTTTTGAATAAGATTGATTTTGAGGTGAAAAGTCACCAAGCACTTTTCTTATTTTGCGACCAATATTAGTTCTTGTATTATTTCTCGGCATTTCAGTTGATTGATTAACTCTACTGTTACTATTTAAGTTTCTTGACAACCGATTATAAGATCTTTGATTTACGGAACCTCTGTTGTATGGTATTTTTCTACCATACTGATTTCGATTTGAAACAACGTAATTGTATGGGTTATAATTGTTCCATCCGTAGAGTGAATATCCATTTCCCCAACCATTATTAAAATACATTCCCTGATACCCGTAATTCCAATATGGACTATAATTTGGCCAGAACAACCCGTTATTAGAAAAATTATTATATGGAAACCCAAAGCCATTAAAGGCCCAATTATTCCAATAATCAAAACTGCTAAAGCCATATCTCATCCTAATGTTAGGTGAATTATCAACTATATAAACATTATTATTTTCATTTACAGAATTAGGAGTTTGATCAGTTTGATTTTGTGAATCATTTGAAAAATTTTTAAAATAGTTTTCATAGTAAGTTGATGACTGATCAGTTGAACTATTTGATTCTGTTCTGTTTTGTTGATTCTTTATTGAGTCTTCAGTATTGTAAATACCATCTGTAGCATAGTATGATACTCCTTCAAACGAACCACAGTTGGTGAAAGTCAATAAAAAAGAAAATGTAATTATTGAAAATAAATTCTGATTTAATTTGTTTTTATTCATAACTGATTTTTTAGTTGCTCATTTAAAAAAATAGTAATTTTGTATACTAAACTTAACATTAATATATATAGGCAAATTTTGTGCCAAAGAAAAAAATGGCTGAAAAACTTACATCTAGAAATAAAGATTATTCAAAATGGTATAATGAATTAGTGGTTAAAGCAAATTTAGCTGAAACCTCTGCAGTACGAGGTTGTATGGTAATAAAACCCTATGGATATGCTATCTGGGAAAAGATGCAGGCTGAGTTAGATAAAATGTTTAAAGCTACAGGACATGAAAACGCATATTTCCCTTTGTTTGTTCCAAAAAGTCTATTTGAAGCTGAGGAGAAAAATGCAGAAGGTTTTGCAAAAGAATGCGCTATTGTAACTCATTACAGGTTGAAGAATGATGAAGACAACCCTGGCAAGTTGAAAGTTGATCCAGAAGCGAAACTTGAAGAAGAGTTAATAGTTCGTCCAACCTCTGAAGCAATTATATGGAGTACATATAAAAAATGGATTCAGTCCTATCGTGATCTTCCAATTCTCATAAATCAATGGGCAAATGTTGTAAGGTGGGAGATGAGAACTCGTCTTTTTTTACGTACTGCAGAATTTTTATGGCAAGAAGGACATACAGCACACGAAACAAAAGAGGAAGCAGTTTTTGAAGCAAAACAAATGAATGATATTTATGCTGAATTTGCTGAAAAGTTCATGGCTATGCCCGTCATAAAAGGTTTAAAATCTGAATCAGAAAGATTTGCTGGAGCAGTAGACACATATTGCATTGAAGCATTAATGCAAGACGGAAAAGCTCTTCAAGCAGGAACAAGTCATTTTCTAGGCCAAAACTTTGCAAAAGCATTTGATGTTAAGTTTGCAAATAAAGAAGGAGAATTAGATCACGTATGGGCAACATCTTGGGGGGTTTCTACCAGATTGATGGGTGCTTTAATAATGACTCATAGTGATGATAATGGGTTAGTGTTACCCCCTAATTTAGCTCCTATTCAGGTAGTAATTGTGCCTATTTACAGAGGAGATGAAGAATTAAATCAAGTATCTATTGTTGCAAACAATATAAAAAATGAGCTTGAGCTAAAAGGCATTTCTGTAAAATATGATAATCGAGATAACTTTAAGCCAGGGTATAAGTTTAATGAGTACGAATTAAAAGGTGTTCCTATAAGGATAGCTATTGGTCCTAGAGATATTCAAAGTAATTCAGTTGAAATTGCAAGAAGAGATACTTTAGTTAAATCTAAAATTAAAGTTATAAAAGTCGTAGATACAGTTAAAAACATGCTAGCTGAGATGCAAAAATCACTTTTTGATAAAGCTTTAAGTTATAGAAATGAAAATATAACACTAGTAGATTCATTTGAAGACTTTCAAAATGTATTAAATAAAAAAGGTGGCTTTATTTCTGCACATTGGGATGGTTCACCCCAAACTGAGGAATTTATAAAGAAAAACACAAAAGCAACTATACGGTGTATACCTTATCATTACAAGCAAGAGGGTGGTGTTTGTGTCTATTCTGGAAAGCCTTCTAAGCAAAGAGTTTTATTTGCAAAAGCTTACTAATTTTTTTTTATTTAAATTCATAAAAAAAATTTATTTGAAATTTTAAATAGAATTGTTGTTCAATTCCATTTTTCGATTAAATTTGCAAACTGATTTACGGCCCGTTCGTCTATCGGTTAGGACGTTAGGTTTTCATCCTAGAAAGAGGGGTTCGACTCCCCTACGGGCTACAACTAATAAAAATAATAAAAAAAAAGTTTATGGCAAATCATAAATCCGCTTTAAAAAGAATTCGATCTAACGATAAAAAACGTTTACGCAATCGTTTTCAACATAAAACAACTCGTAATGCTATTAGAGATTTCAAAGCACTTACAAAGAAAAAGGAAGCGCAAAAAGAACTTCCTGAAGTTGCTTCAATGATAGATAAGTTAGCTAAAAAGAATATTATTCATTCTAATAAAGCCGCAAATCTTAAATCGAAACTCTCAAAATTTGCTGCTGCTTTATAAGGTGTTCATTATATAAAAAAAAGCTTCCAGTTGGAAGCTTTTTTTTATATAATAAGTCTTAAGTATTCATTGAAATCAAAAACTCTTCGTTGTTTTCAGTTCTTTTAAATCTATCAATTATGAATTCCATTGCCTCTACAGGATTCATGTCTGCTAAATATTTACGCATTATCCACATTCGTTGGATAGTTTTCTCGTCTAATAATAAATCATCACGTCTTGTACTAGAAGACACAAGGTCAATAGCAGGAAATAATCTTCTGTTAGATATTTTTCGATCAAGTTGTAATTCCATATTACCTGTACCCTTAAACTCTTCAAATATCACTTCGTCCATTTTCGATCCAGTATCAGTTAAAGCTGTAGCTATAATAGATAGTGAGCCGCCATTTTCTATATTTCTTGCAGCACCAAAAAATCTTTTTGGCTTATGAAGTGCATTTGCATCTACACCTCCACTCAAAATTTTACCAGATGCTGGTTGAACTGTATTATATGCTCTAGCTAACCTAGTTATTGAATCAAGTAAAATAACTACATCATGGCCACATTCTACTAATCTTTTTGCTTTTTCTAATACAACATTTGCTACTTTAACATGTCTATCAGCAGGCTCATCAAATGTAGAAGCGACCACCTCTCCATCAACATTCCTTTGCATGTCAGTTACTTCCTCTGGTCTTTCATCAATAAGAAGAATTATTTGATATACTTCAGGATGGTTTGCAGCAATTGCATTTGCAATATCCTTTAAAAGCATTGTTTTTCCAGTTTTTGGCTGAGAGACGATCATTCCTCTTTGTCCTTTTCCTATTGGAGAAAATAGATCCATTATTCTTGTTGAGACTGTACTTTCTTTCTCAGCTAATTTAAATTTCTCTTCAGGAAATAATGGAGTTAGATGTTCAAATGAAACTCTATCTCTTACAACTTTTGGGTCAAGACCATTAATAGTGTCTACCTTAATTAAGGGAAAGTACTTCTCTCCATCTTTTGGCGGACGAACTGCACCTATTACCGTATCGCCAGTTTTTAAGCCAAATAACCTTACTTGTGATTGCGAAACATAAACATCATCAGGAGATGATAAATAGTGATAATCTGATGACCTTAAGAACCCATAACCTTCTTGCATTTTTTCTAAAACACCTTCTGTTTTAATAATACCTTCAAATTCAAAATCAGGTTCACGATACCTATTTCTACTATCTCTATTATGGTTTGATTCTCTTTTTTGATTATTGTTTTTATTTTGAAAATGTGGTTTTGGTTTTTGATTTTCATTTCTTTGATTATTCTCATTTCTTGGAATATTTTTTGATTTTTTATCATCATTTATACTTTCCTTAGAAACTTTTGTGTTCTGCTTAGTAGTGTTATCTAATTTTTTATCTTTTTGACTTGAAGAGTTCCTGTTTTCATTCTTGTTTTCTTTAGAAATAGCTGGTTTAGATTTAGTAATAGACTTTTGCTTATTAGTGTCGACTAAAATCTTTTCATTGCTTTCTGTAGGATTAGCGGATTGATGATCTATGATCTGGTAAATCAGATCTTGTTTTTTTTGAGATGAAACTCCTGTTAATCCAATAGATTTAGCTATTTCCTGAAGATCAGATAGTTTTTTGCTTTTTAAAGCGTTGAGTTCGAACATAATTTTATTGATATTTTCAAATCTTATTAGTGGGGTATGACTTTCAAAACTATGAAGTGTATTTGTTTTGTTATAATGTCACCACAATAATACAAATTATTATTTTAATGTACTTATATAAAAATGTAATTTTACACAAACAAATTTATATGATTCAAAGAGTTCAAAGCATTTATTTACTATTAGTTATTTTTATAAATGTTGTTTATAAAGTTTTTATAGACAATTGTTTAAGTATTCATTTTCCAGAATATTTAATTATGACAAATTGGATTTTATCTATATATATATATATGATTCCAACTGTATTAATCTCTCTGATATCTTTATTTTCTTATAAACACCGAAATCGTCAGTTGATTCTTAATAGGGTCAATATTTTATTTCAATTAATACTTTTAGTTTCCTTTTTTTATAAACTGATTGGCTTCGATTTATTTTATATAGTATTACTATTTAATATAGTACTTATTATTCTAGCTAATTACGGAATCATAAAAGATGAAAATTTAATTAAGTCATTAGATCGCTTCCGTTAATTGAAGATCTATTTCCTAAATCAATAACAAAAATATTTTTAATTGTTTTATCATCTATTTCAAACCTAACCATTGTTCTTTTTTGATGAAACCCAATAATTCCAGATGCCCCAGGGTTTACATGAAGAAGATTATATTTCCTGTCTTGAATTATTTTTAGAATATGTGAATGCCCTGAAATAAATAGCTTTGGCTTATATTTAGTTATTAAGCTAGGCACTCTTTTTGAATATCTTTCAGGGTACCCTCCAATATGTGTAATTAATACTGGAAAATTTTCACATTTAAAAAAAATATTTTCAGAAAAAATTGTTCTAGTTATGTGGTCATCAATATTTCCATAGACAGCCCGAACTAAGCTGTGTTTTTTTAAACAATCTATTACATTTATATTTCCAATATCTCCTGCATGCCAAACTTCGTCTGACCATTTAGCATGTTTAATAATATTATTATCTATGTGCCCATGAGAATCAGAGAGTAAAAGTATTTTTTTCATTATTATTACAAATGTAATTTGTGATTTTATTTTTATCAACCAATAAAATATAATAGAATCAAATATCTTTACAAAAAAAAACTTTTGCGTTATTTTATTGAGTTTTCTTATAATGGATCTGATTTTCATGGTTGGCAACGGCAAAATAACGCTATAAGTGTTCAACAAGTTATTGAGGAATCTTTAACACTAATTCAAAGTGAAATTGTAAATGTAATTGGAGCTGGAAGAACTGATACGGGTGTTCACGCAAAAGTCATGATTGCTCATTTTGATGTTCAAGAATTATCTAAAACAAGAAATGATTTTATTTTTAAATTAAATCAACTTTTACCAAAATCTATTGTGATTAAAAACCTTCGAAGAGTCAAAGATGATGCTCACGCTAGATTTGATGCTATTTCAAGAACTTATTTATATTATATAAGTCAAGTTAAGGACCCTTTTAATAACTCCTTACATTACTTTTATAAAGAAAAGTTAGATTGGGATTTAATGAATCAAGCATCCAAAATTATTATAAATCATAATGATTTTGAATGTTTTTCAAAATCTAATACAGATGTTAAAACTTTTTTATGTGATATAGAGAAAGCTTCTTGGGAGACAAATATTAATGGAGCAGTATTTAAAATTACTGCAAATAGATTTTTAAGAAACATGGTGAGAGCAGTTGTTGGCACTTTAATAGAAATAGGAAATGGTAAAAAGAAAATTAAAGATTTAGAAAAAATATTAGTAAGTAAAGAAAGAAGTAAAGCGGGTTACTCAGTTCCTGCTAATGGTTTGTTTTTAACCGAAATAAAATATTCAAATTCAATATATCTAAAAGATGTCAAAAACTAAAGGTAAAATTTTTGATTTTAAGTTGTTTAAAAAATTGATGGACTTTGTAAGTCCATATAAAACAAGTTATTATTTAGTTATGTTTTTCGCTATTTGTTTGTCTTCTTTTTCAATTTTAACTCCATACTTACTTAAAATAACGGTTGATGACTACATAACTAAAAAAGATTATGAAGGAATGCTTGTTTATTTAGGGTTAATGTTTGTCACTCTAATTCTTGAAGTTTGTTTTCAATTTCTTTTTGTGTTTTATGCGAATTTTTTAGGACAAAGAGTTATCAAAGATTTAAGAGTTTCCTTATTCGATAAAGTAATTAATTTCAAAATGTCCTATTTTGATAATTCGGCTGTTGGAAGATTGGTGACAAGAGTGGTTAACGATATTGAAACAATTGCAAGTATTTTCTCTCAGGGGTTATTCATGATTATTGCTGATTTTATGAAAATGTTTTTAGTTATTGTAATAATGCTAGTGGTTAACTGGAGGCTTTCTTTGATAGTTTTTTCTGTTTTACCTATAATCTTGTATGCAACAAGATTATTTCAAAAGTCAATGAAAATTGCTTTTGAAGAAGTGAGAAAAGAGGTAGCTAATTTAAATTCTTTTGTGCAAGAAAGAATATCAGGAATGAAAATAGTTCAAATTTTTCATAGAGAATCGTTTGAATACAAAACATTTGTAGGTATTAATGATAAGCATAAAAAGGCTTGGATAAAAACGGTATGGTTTAACTCAATTTTCTTCCCTATTGCTGAAATCTCTACATCCGTCACAATTGGATTATTAGTTTGGTATGGTGGCTTAAATGTCATTAGTGGCGAAGGAGTTACTTTAGGAATCATCTTCCTTTTTATCCAAATGTCTCAAATGTTATTTCGCCCACTAAGACAAATAGCGGATAAATTTAATTCACTTCAAATGGGCATGGTATCGACATCAAGAATTTTTGATATATTAGAAACAAATAGTTCTATTTCTGACTTAGGCTGTCTATCACCTCAAAATCTAGAAGGGTCAATATCCTTTAATGATGTTAGATTCTCATATATTCCTAATGAAGAAGTTCTAAAAGGTATTAGTCTTAAAGTAAATCCCGGTGAGAAAATTGCCATTGTTGGCCCAACTGGAGCAGGAAAATCCTCCATCATTAACTTGATTTCTCGCTTTTATGAATTCCAAAGTGGACAAATAAAAATTGATGATATTCCAATTAAAGAAATTAAATTAGACTCTTTGAGAAGACATATATGTACAGTTAGTCAAGATGTGTTTCTATTTGCGGCATCAGTATATGATAATATTACTTTATTTAATCCTTCAATTAAGATAGAAGAAGTTGTTAGTGCAGCAAAAATTATAGGGGTTCATGATTTTATAAGTAAACTTCCTGAAGGATATTATTACAATGTTAAGGAAAGAGGTGTTATGCTATCATCTGGTCAAAGACAGTTAATTGCATTTTTAAGAGCATATATTGCTAATCCAACAATTTTAGTTTTGGACGAAGCCACATCCTCTATTGATTCAGATTCAGAGGAACTAATTCAAAAAGCTACTGCTAAAATAACTGAAGGAAAAACATCAATAATAATAGCTCATCGGCTTGAAACAATTCGTAGAGCTGATAGGATTATAGTTATGGATGAAGGGCAGATTGTAGAAGAAGGCTCACATGAAGACCTAATGAAAATAAAGTCAGGAAAATATTCTCAATTATACAATATTCAATTTTCTTCTTAATTTAATTAAAAGCAATGCTATTTTTGAAATTCAAGATGAATAAAATTCAAAAATTTAAATCTTCTATGATTAATTTATTTAATTCTCTCTGGGAATCATATTTCACAAATTCTCCATCTTTAAAATAAGACATTTCTCCTGTTTGTTCTGAAATAACTATTGCTGTTGCATCTGTTTTCTCACTTATACCCATTCCTGCCTTATGCCTTAATCCAAATCTTTGAGCTAATTTTTTATTGTCAGAAACTGGTAAAACAACCCGAGTAGCAGTTATATAATTATCCTTTATGACTATCGCGCCATCATGAAGAGGACTGTTTTTAAAAAAAATTGTTTCTAAAATCTGAGATGATAAAAACATACTTGCATTATCTCCTGTATTTTTTACAAAATCTAAATTATTATTCCTTTCTAAAATTATAATTGCTCCGGTTTTTTCTTTAGACATTTTGACACACGAATTCAAAATCATTTTGACATCAGTTTCATTTTGAGTTTGAGTTTGATTAAAAAAATTAAAATATTTTAGAACATTTTTTCTTGATGTAAAATTAGAAGAGCCAATCAAGAGTAAAAATTTTCTTATTTCTTGTTGAAAAACAACTATCAAAGCAAAAAAACCAACACTTATAAAGTTTCCAAGAATATTACTTAGAACATCCATATTGAGTATGTCAGTTAACTTCCATATCATGTAGATTATAACTATTCCTAAAAAAATATTTATTGCTACAGTTCCTTTAACAAGCCTGTAAAGGGAGAATAACAATAAAGCTACAAGAGCAATATCGAAAAGATCTATAAAACTAATATTTAAAAAATCAAGTGTTTCCAATAGTAGAATTTTTGTAAAAGTATAAAACTAACTCAGGGCTTGCAATAAATCTATACATTCTTTAGCACTTTTAACATCATGAACTCTAAGTAATTGAGATTTGCCTTGTAATGCAAAAGCATGTAAAAATGTAGTTCCATTCAGTGATTTTTCAGGTGAAACACCTAAATATTTCCAAATCATTGATTTTCTTGAAATACCAGTTAAAACAGGACAATTTAATGACTGAAATAGATCAATGTTCTTTAATAATTCAAAATTATGTTCGATTGTTTTGCCAAATCCAAAACCTACATCCACAATAACATCTTTAATGCCATTTTTATTAGCAACTTGAATTTTATTTAATAAATGAGAAATTATTTCAGTTATAATATTCTCATATTGAGGATTATTTTGCATTGTTTTTGAATCTCCATTTCTATGCATTAACACATAAGGAGAGTCGTATTTACCTACAACACCAAACATTCTTTTATCAAAATCTCCACCAGATACATCATTTATAATAGCAGCTCCCATTTGTAATGATTCTTCTGCTATTTCTGATCGAAAAGTATCTATAGAAAATAAACAGTCTGGGAATTTAATTAGCAACTTTTCTAAAATTGGTAAAAGCCTCTTTTTTTCAATATCTAATGTTAATTCTCCTGCACCTGGTCTAGTGCTTATTGCTCCAAGATCAATAAAAGAAGCACCTTCATCTATCATCTTTTCACATTGCCTTAAAGATTTATCAATAGAATCGTATTTTTTGCCATCATAAAAAGAATCAGGAGTTATATTTAAGATTCCCATAATTTTGGGATTACTTAAATCAACTAATTGTCCTCTACAATTTAAAGTCATAGTTTTATTCTTTGTTTTGGATAACTTTTATAAAAGTTACTACTTTGCATTAAAAATTTTTAGAAATTTACCATAAAATTTTGCCATGGCAACCACAGAAGATCAATACATTGAAATAATTAGTAGATGTAAAGAATTGTATATAAATAAAATGAAAGATTATGGTTGTGCGTGGCGTATTCTTAGATTAGAGTCTTTGACTGATCAGATTTTCATTAAAGCTCAAAGAATAAGAGGATTACAGATCAATAAAGAACAAAAAATATCTGAAGGTCAAGAGGACGAGTTCATAGGAATAATTAATTATTCTATTATGGCTTTAATTCAAATTGAACTTGGAGTCTCAGACCAGCCTGATCTAAATGATAAGCAAGCAATAGATTACTATAATAGGCATCTAAAAATAACTTATGATTTAATGCTTGAAAAAAATCATGATTATGGTGAAGCTTGGCGAGAAATGAGAGTCACATCTTTGACTGATTTGATTTTACAAAAATTACTTCGAGTAAAACAAATTGAAGAAAACAAGGGAAAAACAATAGTTTCAGAAGGAATTGATGCTAATTATCAAGACATGATAAATTATTCAGTTTTTGCTATGATTCATCTAAAAAATAAATAATTATGAGACAAAAAATTATAGCAGGTAATTGGAAAATGAATAATTCAAATACCGAGAGTTTATCTCTTTTACAAGAGCTTTTGAATTTCAATTTTCCAAAAGATATAAGAATAATTATTTCTCCACCATATACTCAATTAGGTCTTGTAAATGAAAAATTAGAAAAATCTAATATTGAAGTTGCTTCTCAAAACATGCATTTTGCTGATAACGGTGCATATACTGGTGAAATTTCATCATCTATGATTAAAAGTTTAGGAGTTTTTATTTCCATCTTGGGGCATTCAGAAAGAAGAACTTATTTCAATGAAACTGATGAAAGTTTAAAAGAAAAGGTTGATAAGGCAATAAATGAAAATATTGAAATTATTTTCTGCGTAGGTGAAAAGTTGAGTGATCGTAATTCTGGAAATCATTTTGAACATATTAAAATTCAACTCGAAAAAACTGTTTTTTTACAACCTGCCGAATCCTGGAAAAAAATAATTATTGCCTATGAGCCAATCTGGGCTATTGGAACAGGGGAAACTGCTTCCCCAAAACAAGTTCAAGAGATGCATTTGTTTATTCGTAATATAATTTCAGAAAATTATTCTAAAACTTTAGCAGACTCTATATCTATTATTTACGGTGGGAGTGTAAAACCATCAAATGCAAATGATATTTTTTCTCAATCTGATGTTGATGGAGGTTTAATAGGTGGGGCTTCATTGAAATCAAAAGATTTTGCAGCTATAGTTAATGCATCATAATGTCAATTACATACCGTTTATTTTCATTTAAAGTTAATCCTGTAAAAATTGGATCTGAAATTTTAGTTGCAGAGCTATCTGAGCGTGGCTTCGATGGTTTTGAAGAAACAAGTGTTGGTGTCGATGCCTATTTAGTAGATAATAAATGGAAAACAAATCTTTTATCCAATCTAAGAATACTGTCAAATTCAAACTTTGAAATAGAATATTCATCTAAAATAATTTATCCAAAAAACTGGAATAAAATTTGGGAAAGTAACTTTAAACCTATTTTAATTAATAAAGATTGTATAGTTAGAGCAGACTTTCATCCTCCATTAAATTTAAAATATGAAATCATAATTACACCTAAAATGAGTTTTGGAACCGGTCATCACGAAACTACATCAATGGTTATGAATCATGTTTTAGATTTAAACTTAGAAGGCTTAAAAGTCCTTGACATGGGTTGTGGAACAGGAATTTTAGGTATTTTATCCGAAAAAAAAGGAGCTTATTCAATCGATGCTGTTGATATTGATAGGTGGTGTTACGAAAGCACCCTAGAAAACTCTCACTTGAATGATTGTAAATTTATTAAAGCTTTTTGTGGAGACATTAATTTGATTAAAGAAAGTAAATACGATATTATTTTGGCTAATATTAATAAAAACATTATTATGAATGATATTTCTATTTATAATGACCTGTTAAATACTGGAGGTCAATTAATTATAAGTGGTTTTTACGATTCAGACATAATCGACATTGATAAAGAAGCTAAATCCCTAAAACTGGAATTAGTTTTTCAAAAAGTAAAAAATTTATGGGCATCCATACATTACATAAAAAGTTAATTTATTCATCTCAGCCGAAAATTAATCCTGAGCAGGATACTCAACAAATTGTACAAACTAAAAGAGTGCATGAACTTGTTTTGTATAATGATGATATAAACACTTTTGATCACGTCATCAATACTTTGGTTTTAGTTTGTGATCATACGGTAATGCAAGCCCAACAATGCGCCTATATTGTTCATTTTTCAGGAAAATGTGTTGTAAAAACTGGTTCAATATCTGATTTAGAACCTCGTTGTATTAAGCTTGTCGAGGCAGGTCTATCTGCTGAAATCGTTTAGTTATTTTTTTGAATTAAAAATTGTAGTTTTACACAAAAATATTTTCATTGTGAAATTTTTAACTTTTATTAATTTATTACTTTGTGTGTCTTTTATACAAGGTCAAAACCTAGACAAAATGGACAAAACCATATATCGATTTATAGTAGAAGATTTATATGGTGAAAATTTTAATTTTTCAGATTTAAAAGGAAAAAAAATAATGGTGGTTAATACTGCATCTAAATGTGGATTAACTCCTCAATACAAGTCTCTTCAATTATTATATGATAAATATAAAGATGATAATTTTATGATTGTAGGCTTTCCTGCTAATAACTTTTTGTGGCAAGAGCCTGGAACTAACGAGGAAATTGCTGAGTTCTGTAGAGAAAATTATGGTGTCACTTTTCCAATGATGAGTAAAGTATCCGTTTTAGGTTTAGATCAACATCCGATTTATTCATTTTTAACCAGTAAAGCATTAAATGGAAAGATTAATTCTCTCGTTACTTGGAATTTTCAAAAGTTTTTAATTGATGAAAAGGGGTTTGTTGTTAAATCAATTTCTCCCAGAAAGCAGCCAGATGATATAGAAGTTCTTAATTGGTTAAGCGGATCGTAATGAGTCAGCATAAAATTGAAACCATATGCTTACACCATGGGACTGTTGAAGACCCAATACATAAAGGAGCTATTTCTCCAATATACATGTCTACAGCGTATCAATTTAACGATGTTAAAGAAAAAAAATATCCTAGGTATATAAATACTCCGAATCAAGAGGGGTTGTGTAAAAAAATTGCAGCTATAGAAGGAGGGGAGCATGCACTAGTTTTTGGATCAGGAATGGCAGCTGTAACTACTTCTCTATTATCTCATCTTAATTCAGGAGACCACGTTGTTTTTTATAATGATATATATGGAGGAACCAGAAACTTGATTAAAAAAGAGTTTTCTAATTATAACATTTCTTACAGTTTCGCTGCAGGATCATCTGTAGATGATTTTAAGGCATGCATAAAAAAAAACACTAAAGGAATATATATTGAAAGTCCAAGCAATCCATTACTTAAAATTGTTGACATGAAAGCTATATCTGATTTAGCTAAATCAAATAATTTATGGACTATGATTGATAATACTTTTGCGAGTCCAATTAATCAAAATCCAATTGCTTTTGGTATTGACATTGTTATTCACAGTGCAACTAAGTATTTGGGAGGACATAGTGATATTTCTGCTGGTGCTGTAATAGCATCAAGAAATCATATTGATAGAATTTATGAATCTGCAAAGAATTTAGGAGGGACAATTAGTGAATTTTCAGCTTGGCTTTTAGAAAGAAGCATTAAAACATTGCCGATAAGAGTCCGTGAGCAAAATAAAAATGCATTAGAGTTAGCTAATTTTTTAGAAAAACATTCACAAGTTTCCAAAGTCTTTTACCCTGGATTAGTTTCACATGAAGATCATGAAATTGCAAAAAATCAAATGAGTGGTTATGGAGGAATGTTGTCGATTGAAATTAGTTCAAAAATTGATCCTAGTTTGTTTTTTAAAAATCTTAAAATAATAAAACCTGTAATGAGTCTTGCAGGAGTTGAGAGTACTGCTAATTATCCTAAATTAACATCACATTTTTCACTTACGCAAGAGGAAAGAGATCATCAGGGAATATCAGATCACTTAATCAGACTTTCTGCAGGAATTGAATCTATCGAAGATTTAAAGAGTGATATTGATAACGCCTTAAAAACTTCAGTTTATGAAAGTTGATATACTTGCATTCGGAGCGCATCCTGATGATGTTGAATTGGGGTGTGGGGCTACAATAGCTAGAAGTGTTTGTGAAGGGAAATCAGTCGGAATTATTGATTTAACCCAAGGAGAAATGGGTACTAACGGGTCTCCAGAAACAAGAAATAAGGAAGCAACAAAAGCGGCCTCTATTTTAGGAGTTAAATTCAGAGATAACTTAAAATTTAAAGATATTTATTTTAAAAATGATGAAGCTCATCAAAATAAAATTATTAAAACTATAAGATTGTATAAACCTGACATTGTTTTATGTAACGCAATAGAGGATAGACATATTGATCACAGTAAGGGATCTGATTTAGTATCTCATTCGTGTTTTTTAAGTGGTCTTAGTAAAATTGAAACATCCGATAGCTTAGGGCAGAAACAATTACCTTGGAGACCAAAAGTTGTATACCACTATATTCAGTGGAAAGAAATCGAACCAGATATTGTTGTTGATGTTTCAGAGTTTATAGATCAAAAAATATTAGCTGTTCAAGCATTTTCAAGTCAATTTTATTCTGCCGATGATCCTAAAGAATCTACTCCAATTAGTTCCCGAAACTTTATTGAGAGTGTTCGATATAGAGCTTTGAATTTAGGAAGATTAATTGGAGTAGAAGCGGGAGAAGGCTTTACTACTGAAAGGTATCCGTCTGTTAAAAGTATAACAGATTTGATTTAAAAAATATTTTTAAAGACGCTTGTCTTCGAATTAAAATAGTTTAAATTTACACCTCAAATGGTGGTTGTAGCTCAGCTGGTTAGAGCGCCTGGTTGTGGTCCAGGAGGTCGCCGGTTCGAACCCGGTCTTCCACCCAAAAACCTTCGAGAAATCGAAGGTTTTTGTTTTAATTACAATAGTTATTGAGGAAGAGTAATATTTGTTATAATATGCTATTTTATAAATAATTAAGCTTTTATTATAGATTTATATATTTCAGGATCTGTTGCTCCTTCAGTTCCAAATAATAGAATAGTACTTTCATTATTTATACCCATTTTTCTTGCCATATTATTTTTTCTCATCAGATCTAAAAGACCTGCTAGTCCAGCAACTGAAGATTCACCAGCTTCAATTTTTGGAATATTATTATTTAATAATCGCATTGTTTTGGGTATTGATTTATCATCAATTGTCATAAAATGATCAGCTGATTGATTTAGTATTTCCCATCCTAGTAAAGAAGGTTCTCCGCATGATAAACCAGCCATTATTGTTTCTTTTCTGATATTAAATGAAGTTATTTTATTGTTTTGAGAACTTTTGATAAGGCATGGAGCTAGTTCAGATTCAACTATTATATACATTATTTTAGCTTTAAACTCTTGCCAAAAATAACTACAGATTGATGCAGGAAATGATCCAACTCCCCCTTGAAGAAATACATGTGTAGGCAGAGGCTTATTTTTTAGTTGTTTCTTTATTTCTTTTGCCATAATAGTATAACCTTCCATTATATATTTAGGGTACTCAGTATACCCTTCATAAGATGTGTCAGAAATTATATGCCAATTATTTTTTGAAGCCTTTTTAATGCAAACCCTTAAAGATTCATCGTAGTTGCCTTTGACACGAACTACATTGGCGTTAAGATTTTCCATTGCTTTTTGACGACCAAAACTGACCTCAGAATGTATATAAATTTGACACTTACAGCCAAAAATTTTTGCTCCAAACGCAACTGACCTTCCATGATTTCCGTCAGTAGCTGTAGTTACAGTGTATTTTGAAATGAGGTCCGTATAGCTTCCTGTTTTAATTTTATCAATCGTTACTTCTTTACCAATTTCTTGTTTTAAAGTATTGTAAATAAATTTTAAGACACCATAAGTTCCTCCTAGGGCTTTAAAACTTCCAAGTTCAAACCTTGAGCTTTCATCTTTGAAGTAAATATTTTTTACTCCAATATCTGAGGCAATACTTTTCAGTGAAATCAAGGGGGTAGGTTCGTAATTATTCCATGTCTTTATTTCATTATATGCTGCATCACAATCTTTAAGGCTTAATACTGATTTTAATTTTTCAGGATAACGATTGTAATTTTTATTAGGATTTTTGAAATGTTGAATTAGCATTTAACAATTAATATTTTTTTAATTTCCTATATTAATTGATCCAATACCGTTTGTTGCTTCCCAAAAATTATAAAAATAAAGTTCATCAGCTCCTTTAAATGAAAACCATTCAGCTGCATCGTTTATACTAGTCCACTGATTATCAGTCAGAGCATTATCGGTTAACACAATAAGTAATAAGTCAAATTCTTTTTGAGAGTCTGAAGAGCTTGGAGATCTTGCACCCAGTAAACTTTCTAATTCGTCAGGCCCATAACTAACTTTATTAGCAGTAAAGGTGTATTTTGAATTAGTAACTTCAAGTGAAGTGATATCATTAAATAAATCAAATTGATTTACAGAGTTAATAGGTGTCATTCCCATTAAATACAATTCTAATTCATTGTATGGAACACTGTTTCCTCCATTTGCAAATGCTCCAAAAGGATCAACAGAATATTGATTATTCCCTAAATCCTCTAAGCTACTCTGATTAAATCCACCTAATTGACCTTTTGTGCTCCCTCCTGTAAAACCCCAATGTCCATAATATGAATATGAGGTAAGATTAGAGCCTGTCTGATCTACATTTTCTGTGGGTAAAGCGTAGTTAGCCCAATTATGCATTAATTCGTGTAATGCAGGTCCGTTTTGAAGAAAACTTAAACTAGATAATTGCATTACTGATTTTAATTTTCCTGATGAACCATAATTTGAAGTGAAATTATACACTCCTCCTCCAATTCCAGTAATATTATTAGATACTCCCACATTTTTTCCATAATAATTTATGCCCTCAGGAATTTCTTCTTCATTTAATACCAGAAATATGAAATCATATTTATCTGAAAATTCTTTATATATATCTTTTACTATTGCCTCCCTATAGGAAGCTTCTGAAAACTGATCATTACTTTTCCAATCGCTGTATTCACTTGAAGACATTAATAATGAAGAAACTTTTTTTCCTGAAGGAGTTGTTATTAAATGGTCCGAGTTTTGACTTGAATTGTTGTTAGAGTTTTCTCCTGAATCAATTACAACTTGGGAATCATTTTGAGGATCGTCGTCACTACTACTACAAGATGTAACTGAAATTAAAATAATTAGGATAAAAAATATTTTATATAGCTTCATTTTTGATTAAATTTCATTAAACTCTTAAAAAGATTTTCTTTTTGTAAAGTAAATATAAAAACATCCATTGGACAGTTAATAAACAAATAACATAAGTAACAGAATTATAAGGTTCACCAATTATATCAAATAACCATTTGAAGAGCGAATTTGTTGTATAACTCCAATTTATGAATATAATTGACATGTATATTAATATTGAATTCATTCCAATAACCTTAAAGAAAAAAGCCCATTTATGATACTTTAATACATCAATTAAATAATAGAAAATTGCCATCAGTATCATGCTTAAACCTCCACATTGAAGAACAAAAGAACTGGTCCATAAGTTTTTGTTTATTGGAAAATATAAATCCCATATTTGAGCAATAATTATAATCAACACACCAGTTATGATTAGCTTAATGGTAGTCTCCTTTCTTTTATCTGTATTAGTTTTAATTAAAATATTTCCAGTATAAATACCAAGTAAAGCTGTTGATATTGCAGGAATAGTTGAAAATAGTCCCTCAGGATCATGTATTCCTAAAAATAGCTTACCAGGCATTATAACTCTATCTAAATATGAGATTATGTTTCCCTCAATTGATAAATCTCCTGGAGAAAAACCTGGAGCTGAAAAAAATAAAATAATTCCCCAATACCCTATAAGCAAACTAAAAAACCAAACAATTTGATTTCTTTGATTAGCGAATAAATAAATAATATTTGCAAACATATATGCGAGTCCAATTCTACCCAAAACACTGCCAAATCTTATTTCTTCCATAGATTTAATTTCAAGTCCATTATTGTATACGATTCCAAGTAATACAAGTATTAATCCTCTTTTGATTACTTTTTTCAATAAATTACCTTTCTTTTTACCTTTTGCTATTTGATTTCCAATGGAATAGGGGGTTGCTACTCCTGATAAGAATAAAAATAATGGGAAAATCAAATCATAAAACACAAAACCATTCCATTCGGGATGAATAAATTGATTTGATAATCCGTGCCAAAAGATATTAGATTTAATCTCAGCCATTTTATGAAATATTTCCTCAGCACCTATAATCCAGAACATATCGAATCCTCTTAGTGCATCTAAAGAATACAAACGATTAATATTATTAACTTCCTTCATTTCAAGTGTTTATAATTTATGTTTAAAGCATATTTAAACGCAATATATTAATTTATGATTTTGTTTTAAGCCAAAAATATTATTTTAATAAATAAATTATATATTTATCCTCCTAATTAAATTAAATGAGAAGAAGTATTATCGATATTGACTTTCCTGTTGGTGTTAAACATCTTTATATTAATGGAAAAAGATTTACTAGACAAGACTTTTTGAAAGCTAAAGAACTTGAAAAAAGGCGAGGTAAAAAAGGTAGATTTATTTCACTAAATAAATAATTTTTAGCAACTTTTAATTTAAACTCAATGAATAAAGCCATAAAATTTATTTCACTTGTTATTGTTTTTACCTTTTTTTCATGTTCATTTAATATTAAAGAAGAAAAATCTATAAATGAAAAACTTGATAAATATGAATACATTATTAAGAACGATACGTTTGTTGCTAAAATACAAGATTCATTACCTGGAGATTTTATAAAGCTTAATAATGGTATTACATATTATGAATTAGCTAACAAAAGTAGCTCTGGACCTGTATTAGTGTTAATACATGGATTCTCTGTTCCTTCATACATATGGGAACCAACTTATCAAAAAGCAAAAAATTTAGGATATAAGGTTTTGAGATTTGATTTATACGGTAGGGGCTATTCTGAAAATCCAGATACTGATTATACTGATGAGCTATTTGCAAAACAAAGTTGGGAGCTGTTAGATTCTCTTTCTATTAATAAAGCGGTTTTAATTGGACTTTCAAATGGCGGTAGAGTGATTTCAAAAATGGCACATATTGATCCCAGTAGAATCGACAAGATGATTTACGTTTCCTCGAATGGATTTAATTATGTAAAAGAATTAAATGATAAAACCGTTAGTGAAGATGAAATTTTAAATTATATAAATAATTATGAATTTCTTTCACAAAGTCAAAAAAATGATTTTAAAAACCCCGAGCAATATAAAGATTGGGGCAAAAGATATTCAGAACTTCAAAAATATAAAGGGTTTGCAAAGGCTTTGATTTCAACCAGAAAAAATCATGTGTCATTAGACAATATTCACATAGATATAGCTAAAACAGGTATTGATATTTTCACTCTTTGGGGAGGATATGATACAGTTGTTGTTTTTGATGATTTTGAAAGTAAATTGAATTACATTTTGCCAGATAGAGAGGAATTCATTTTTAAATCTGCAGGACATCTCCCGCAGATGGAGTCTCCAAAAGAGTTTAACACTGTTTTATTCGAAAATATTCTTGATTTCACTAAGAAAAAGTAAAACAGAAATACTCCCAAAAACAAAACAAGACAAATAAGAAAAATATTTATGGTTAAAGTTTGAAAAAGTTTTTTTAATCAAAAAATAGCTTAAAACGGAAACAAGACTAAAAATTAGGAAAGCGATAATTATAAAAACTATTCCAAGAATTAAAAATTGATATTTTATTGGCCAGTTGTTATGAAACATAAACTGAGGAAATAGACTAACAAAAAACAACATAATCTTCGGATTACTTAGATTCATTATTAACCCAGTAAAAAAGGGAGTATTTTTATTATTTATTGGTTCTTTAAGTTTTATTATTCCTTTTTTAGGGAATTCTTCGTAAGCTAGAAATCCAATATAAAAAGCTCCAACTATTTTAATTAATGAAGAAACATTTGGAAATTTATCTAAAACCCATGAGAGTCCAAAAGAGGATGCTATTGTATATATAAATAAGCCAGTTACTAGCCCTAATGAAATTTTAACTCCATACTTGTAACCCCTTTGAAGACTTTGAGAAATTACAAAAATAATATCTGGCCCAGGACTTAAAGTAACTATTGTGACCGTGCTGCAAAATAAAAGAATAATTGAAACATCCATTTTTAAATTAGATAACTAATCGTTCAACTTAATTTTATTTTCTTGATTTGCTAGTTTCCACGCAGTATAAAAAATTAATTTACTACGTTTTGCTAACATAGGATAATTTATTTTTTCCGGAGTGTCTGTAGATTTATGATAATCATCATGGGTGCCATTAAAATAAAAAATTACTGGAATATTTTTCTTTGCAAAATTATAATGATCGCTTCTGTAATAAAAACGATTTGGATCTTGCTCATCATTAAATGTGTAATCAATTTTAAGATTAGTATAATCTGAATTCATTTTTTCAGATAGATCATGTAGCTCTTGACTCAACTTGTCGGAACCAATTAAATATATGTAGTTAGGATCTTTATCTTCTCTTTTTGGATCTAATCTTCCTACCATATCAACATTTAGATTAGCAATAGTTTTTTCCAATGGATATAAAGGATTTTCTGTGTAATATTTTGAGCCAAGTAGTCCTTTTTCTTCTCCAGTAACATGAAGAAACACTATGGACCTTTTAGGACCATCTCCGTTTGTAACTGATTTTTGAAAAGCTTCTGCTATTTCAAGAAGCGCTACAGTTCCTGATCCATCATCATCAGCTCCATTATAAACCTCTTCATTGTTTTTCCCTACATGATCCAAATGAGCTGAAATAATTATATATTCATCTGGTTTTACACTTCCAGGAATTATTGCTACTACATTTTCTGTTTTAACCTTTTCACCTTTAATTTCAAGAATCATTTTTTGAAAAAAATCATTAGTGTTTTTTGCTGAAGAAATTCCATGACTTATATAGTAATCTCTTAAAAAATCTACTGCTATTTTTTGTCCCTTTTCACCTGTTTCTCTTCCTGAAAAATAATCAGAAGCATAGGTGTATAATAATCCCCTTAGCTCTTCAGAGGTTATGCTTTTTGCATAATTTTCGGGATTTACTTGAGCGGATGTCATTAGAGATGCTAATGACAGTATTATTAAAAATATTTTATTTATCATAAAGCTAATCTATAACTTTTCTTTAATACTTCTGTTAATTGAATCCCGTAAATTAATGCTCATTTGGAGTGCTTGTTTGGAAGCGAAAATTGTTTCATTTCACTTTAATTTGTCATTACCATATAGTTCACTTATCATATTTATAGCCATTGGCCCATGTTCACTCCCATTTAATTCAATATGTCTTTTGAAGCAATACACGATATTGTCTAAAGAGTTTGAATGCTCGTTTTGTACTTGTTCTAATAATTAAAATGTATACTAAATTTTAATTTTGTAAATTTACATGCAATTACATTTTATATGAATTGCTAATGGATTCCAAAAAAATTTTAGAACAGGGTTTAACATACGATGATGTATTACTTGTTCCCTCTTTTTCAAACATTCTTCCACGAGATGTTTCAATTGTTTCAAGTTTTTCTAAAAATATTAAAATCAATGTACCTATATCCTCTGCTGCAATGGATACAGTAACAGAGAGCAAAATGGCTATTGCTATTGCGCGTGAAGGAGGTATAGGGGTTCTTCATAAAAACATGACAATAGATCAGCAAGCTGAAAAAGTTAGAAAAGTTAAACGGTCTGAGTCTGGTATGATATTGGATCCAGTTACTTTAACTTTAACTTCTTTGGTTTCTGACGCTAAATCATCAATGGAAAAACACAGTATAGGAGGAATTCCAATAATTGATCAAGGGGGGGAGTTAAAGGGTATAGTAACTAACCGTGACCTGCGCTTCGAAAGGAACAATAAAAGACCTATAACTGAAGTAATGACTTCAAAAAATCTTATAACGGCTAAAAAAGGAACATCTTTAGGCGATGCCGAGGAAATTCTTCAAAAGCATAAAATTGAAAAGTTACCGGTTGTAGATTCAAATAACAAACTAGTTGGTTTAATAACATTCCGTGATATAACAAAGCATAGCTCTAAACCAATAGCTAATAAGGACACCTATGGTCGCCTCAGAGTTGCCGCTGCAGTTGGTGTTAGTGGTGATGTAATGGACAGAACAAAGGCATTAGTCAATGCTCAAGTTGATGCTATAGTTATTGATACTGCTCACGGTCATACTGAAGGAGTATCAGATGTGGTTAAAAAAATTAAATTAAATTTTCCTGAGATAGAACTTGTTGTTGGGAATATTGCTACAGCTGAAGCCGCTATTTATTTAGCCGATTTAGGAGTAGATGCAGTTAAAGTAGGAATTGGACCAGGATCAATATGTACTACTCGTATTATTGCTGGTGTTGGGTATCCTCAATTTACCGCTGTAATGAATGTAGCTAAAGCACTTGAAGGAAGAGGTATTCCAGTTATTGCTGATGGAGGAATTAGATATACAGGAGATATACCAAAAGCACTGGCTGCAGGTGCTGATTGTGTTATGTTGGGTTCTTTACTTGCAGGAACAAAAGAATCACCAGGAGAAACGATAATATATGAGGGAAGAAAATTTAAATCATATAGAGGGATGGGATCATTAGAAGCAATGGAGCAAGGATCAAAAGACAGATATTTTCAAGATATAGAATCCGATTTAAAAAAATTAGTTCCTGAAGGGATTGTTGGTAGAGTCCCTTATAAGGGAGAACTCTTTGAAAGCATTCATCAATTTATTGGTGGATTAAGAGCAGGTATGGGCTACTGTGGAGCAAAAGACATAGAATCTCTACAAAATAATAGTCGTTTTGTGAAAATCACCTCATCTGGAATACGCGAAAGCCACCCTCATAATATTAGTATAACTAAAGAGGCACCCAATTACAGTAGGTAAATAAATTCATTAAGCTATAATTTTAAAGGTTTTTATTTTATTATTAGAATGAATTTGAATTATAAACATATTACCAGTCATGAGATTCATTGGCAATGTTCTGTTAGAATTTAAATCAGAAAATTCTGCTGAATAAATTTTATTTCCAATAATAGAATAAACGGTTACTATTCCTGGCCCCTCAAACCCATTAATGTATAGAGTTCCATTTTTGTAAAAAACCTTTTGAATAGAAATTTCTACTATACTTATATTATATAAACTAGGTGAATTCACTGCATAGGCAGTACTAAAAGAAAATAATACGATAAAAATTAATAATTTTGTTCTCACCCTAAATTATATATTGCAATTTACAATTTTTTTTTTATGTTATAAATCACTAAAAATCAGTAATTTAAAAAAAAATAGTTATCTATGCCTCTAAAATTTATTAACAAACAGGCAATTTTTATAAAATTTTACGTTGTCTC
>Ga0209709_10000718_pt1 | contig 31191 bp, 25 predicted proteins | sample ArcticOcean_MG_C_2_FD_187435 | JGI IMG/M metagenome (GOLD analysis project Ga0209709, IMG submission 187435) | Marine microbial communities from western Arctic Ocean - ArcticOcean_MG_CB4_136 (SPAdes) (version 2) | ecosystem: Environmental > Aquatic > Marine > Oceanic | place: Arctic Ocean... | reverse complement strand
CTAACCTTCTTGATACTGATGCAATGAATCATTTCAGTTCTCTTGCTCAAACAAAAACCGGGTTGGCAATTACAGTGCTTTTCGAGGCACTGCTCGTTAAGGTTAGGTGTTAATAAGGTTTTATATTCAGTATACATTGGCAAGGATGCGGAATGCATTAATGTGCTCGCAAATCAAATCAAAGCCTGATTGGAACTGATATTATCAAGTGCAGTGGCACGTTTAACCCCGGGGTGAGTGTGACTGATTCCATCAGTGTTTACACGGTTAGATCAGCGAAAACAGGAGAGGCCATTCAACTAGGCCTAGATACCGGTTCAGATTTCACCGGTCTGGATAGACCACTGCGAAGCATAAACGCCGTCATTATCCAATAGTTCTTTGTGACTTCCCCGTTCGACAATACCACCGTCGACCATACTGATTATCTCCTCAGCATTACGTATTGTAGAGAGGCGGTGAGCGACGGCAATAGTTGCTCTTCCGCTTCCGCTTGCAAGTAGATTTTCTTGTATTCTCTTCTCAGTTTCAGCATCGAGAGCGCTGCTTGCCTCGTCGAGAATCAGCAGGCTCGGCTCTTCGAGCAAAGCCCTTGCTAGCGATACTCTAGCCCTCTGGCCACCACTGAGTTTAGCACCACGGTCACCGACCATGGTGTCGAGTCCGTTCTCTAGTTCGGAGACGAATTGTTCGGCACCAGCTAAGCGCAGAGCATTTTCGATTTGTCCATCACCATCATCAGTTCGATTGTAGATCACGTTTTGGCGTAAGGTACCATAGAAGAGGAATGGTTCCTGACTGACAAATCCCATCTGGGCGCGAACACTATTCAATGTCAAAGTCTGAATATCTATTCCGTTAACTAATACCTTACCATGGTTGGGTTCATAATATCGCATCAATAATTTCAGAATAGTAGTTTTCCCTGCCCCGGTGTGCCCCATTACTCCGAGGAACTTCCCCGAATCTACTAGGAATGAAATCCCAGAGAGTACTTTCGTCGATGTTCCAGGATAGGTGAAGTGGACATTGTCAAATTCGACTGAGGTTATTGGGCCAGTTAGATCGACAGCTCCTTCTCGGTCGGTAATTGTTGGTTCTAGATCAACGATTGAGAAAACACGTCTCGCCGATGCTTCTCCACGTTGCAATTGATTGATTAGCATTCCAAAGATGAATAATGGCATAGTCATTCGTGTCGAAATTAAAAGGAATGTTACCAATTGCCCTGTTGTGATATCTCCTTGCTGAGTAAGCCAGCCACCCATGGTAACCAATAGACCGAATGCAATTCCTGCCACGAGGTAAAGGCCAGGTACGAAACGATTGCGATCTTTACTTGCAGCAATAGCCTGGTCACGATACTCACCTGATTCACTTGAGACTCTTTTGGCTTCCCAATCTTGAGCGTTATAGGCTTGCACTACAGCAATTCCCGAAATCATATTCTCTAGAACCGCAGTAATATCTCCTGTGGACTCCCTCTGCTTACGATATTTCCGCTGTACTCTGGTCGAGAATAGGTAAACCATTGGTACGATCAAAACTATCGGCGAGAATAATACCGCAGCCAATTTCCATGACATCAGCATCAGTATGGCGAAAGCGGTGATGAAGGTTACAGTAATACGAATTATTGAGGTTGATGCATCACTTATTACATCCTCCAATTGATTGACATCGGCAGAGAGAACCGACATTAGTTGCCCAGTCTGCCTCAAATCATAGTAAGAAGCTTCCATTGCGATTAATGATTTCGTAGCATCCATACGTAAGTCGTGTTGAACTTTGTAGCCCAATGTCTGCCAACAATATTCACTGATTCCTTGGAATACAGCAAGCATTGCAAAACCAAGAAAGATCAGCACTCCATAAGAGATAGCAGGATCTATTGGAACCTGGGAGATTATTCCACTCGGGCCTGCATTGATACCGTTTGCGAAATAGTCGACAGCCCAGCCAATTGCGACAAATGGTAGGAGATCTGCCATTCGTGCTAATGAATTGGTAATCACTCCAGTAGTCGCTCTTTGCCAGTAATCTTTGGCATACGGTAGAACCCTCCACACGTGTTTTCCGATCATGCTGAACTCAGGATTAAGTTCCTCAGGATCGAGATGGTCATACTGTGTTGCTCTCTGATGTCCTGCACCCATGAGCCGCTGCTTGAGCAGGCCTCTATTGAACCCTCTTGATTCGTAACCTTATTGCCCGACTAAGTTCTGACCGGGGTATGCGAGCCGTAGCAATAGTGATGATTTTTCTTCTTTCGTTACTATCTCCTTTGGCTCAAGCCGTAGGCGAAACAGTGATAATAGTCACTGGGGACGATACTAATGCTGATTTAGAGACCTTATCGCAACTTGGTATCACTCCTATTGCTGATGTCGAACATGGTTGGGGAGAAGCAGACCCTGAGACCGACCAAGTCTGGCTCTATTATCGCAATGCAAATCTGGTTCCAACCGCAGATTGGCCTCATTCTATAATTGAAGGCTGGACTATTCTTCACCACGAATATCCAGTACCAAGTCAATGGCGGGCACAATTGGCAATGGCCGGCATCGAATGTGAGAGTTTCTTACCACCTTCTTCAATTCGTTGTGATGTTCCAGCGCTTTCACCAGCCAAGTTATTATCCCTAGATGTAACTGGATTGATGAAGATGGATCCAACTGACAAAGTCTACACTCCATTGGCTCAAGCTATGAACGGAGATATCGAGATGCCTTACACAATGGAGGGGTATGCCACGATGAATCTTCTCCTCAGTTCCACAGAATTGCCCGAGGTAAAAGGTATGGATATTCACAGCGATAGTCGTAGATATGCAACCATTTCTGGAGATATAGACGTTCTCTCCACCCTTGTTCTTTCTGAAGATATCGAATGGATTGAGCCTAAGGTCCTCTATACTACACACAATGATGAAGCCGATGCGGTTATCAAGACCAATTGGGTTTCTCAGTTATCCAATCTACAAGCACTCAATCCAAGTTGGACTGGGCTTGATGGTAGTGGTATCGTGGTAACAGTGGGTGATAGTGGCATCGATACAGGCGTTAATGATTCAACCATGCATGATGATTTTGAAGACCATATGTGGGGTATAATGTCTTGGCCGATTCCGTCTTCTAGCCGTGGGCAATGTACCAGTAATTCAAATTGGGATGATGGGCCTGCTGACGAAAATGGCCATGGTACGCATGTAGCAGGATCGGTACTTGGTGATGGAACAGTATCTTCTGGGGCAATCAAAGGAAGTGCGCCGGAGGCGGATTTGCTATTCCATTCATACGCACAGGTTTGCGATGGTTCACCCACTTTGATGGGAATACCTGACGATATCAATGATGCATTTGACCTAGCGGCGGAGAATGGTTCTTTGATTCATACCAATTCTTGGGGAGTATCAGCCAAAGACTATCCTTGGGCAGCCGGTTATTACGGTACGAATTCAAGACAAGCAGACGAAGCAGCAAACTCTCATGCCAACATGTCAATAATGTTCTCAGCAGGAAATGATGGGGCAGATGGCAATGCTGATGGCGAAGTTGACCTTGATTCTCAAGGTCCTCCTTCAACAGCAAAAAATGTAATTTCGATTGGCGCTTCAGAAAACAATAGGCCGACTTTTAACTCGTATTGGTCAAGTTTTCCGTCCAATCCCATCACTAGTGACAAAGTCGCTGATAATATTGATGGTATGGCCGCTTTCTCCAGCCGCGGGCCGATGCAGGATAACCGTATCAAACCCGATATTTCAGCTCCGGGGACCTACATCCTCTCGACCAAATCATCGGTCGCTGGGGCTTGTGGGTGGGGTGCATATAGCACAGAATATTGCTACATGGGTGGTACTAGTATGGCCACTCCTCTCAGTGCTGGTGCAAATGCACTGTTACTTGAGCATCTTAAGGAAAATGTAGGACATAGCGATCCTTCTAGTGCTTTGGTTAAGGCTCTGCTAACTGCAAATGCGGACGATATGCTCGGTCAATATAGCGATGCAACCAATGGGGCAGGAGAAACCGCTCCGAATAACCATGAAGGATGGGGTAGACTAAATCTAGAAAACGCGATGGAGATGTCCTTTGTCGATGGTGATTCAGTTGGGACAGGAGACTGGATCAATTATTCATTCAATGTTCCAGTTGGAGCGCCAGACATGAGAATTATGCTCGCTTGGACCGATGCTGCGGCATCGACCGCTGCTTCAGTAACTTTGGTCAATGAGATTAGTTACAACATCAGAATGCCAGATGGTACTTGGCTCAATGAGAGTAATAACCGTGACAACCTTATCGGCGAAAGCATCTCTTCACCACAATCTGGCAACTGGCAGATTCAGATAGAGGGCACAAATGTGCCAAATGGCCCACAGAAATTTGCAATCGCTCTTTCAGAAAATTATTCAATTTCTAATTTGACCACAGATGCAGACTTTGACGGATTCAATGATGATTCAGATGATTGTCCAAATTCTGCAGGCTATTCAAATCAAGATCGAAATGGTTGCCCTGATACCGATGGAGATGGTTATTCTGACGCCGATGGATCTTGGACCACTGCGCAAGGTGCAGATATTTGGCCTAATGATTCAACTCAATGGTCAGATACCGATGGTGATGGTTACGGAGATAGTCCCGGGGGAACAGACCCTGACGGATGTCCTTTGAACGCTGGAACCTCGACTACAGACAGATTGGGTTGCCAAGACCCAGATGGTGATGGTTGGTCGACAGCTGATGGACTTTGGACTACTGGTAATGGTGCAGATGGCTGTCCAGCGGTATTTGGAACCTCGACTGGAGATCAGAACGGCTGCCCTGATGGCGATGGTGATGGCTATTCAGATTCAGGAGATACGTTCCCCTCAGATAGTAGCGAGTGGTATGATACCGATTCAGATACTATTGGCGATAATGCTGATGCTTGTCCAAATAATGCTGGAACTTCAACCGAAGACCAAATTGGTTGTCCAGACGGCGATTCTGATGGCTATTCAGATTCAGGAGATGCTTTCCCATCCGATGTTAATGAATGGAATGATACCGATTCCGATAATGTAGGTGATAATAGTGATGACTGCCCAACAACTACGGGTACTTCAACCGTTGATCTATTAGGCTGTCCAGATAGTGATAGCGATGGTTATTCCGATGGTGGAGATCTATTCCCTAGTGATGGTAGTGAATGGGAAGATACTGATTCAGATGGATTTGGAGATAACGCTGATGACTGTGATAACGATCCTGGCACTTCCACAGAAGATCTGCAAGGTTGCACCGATAGCGATGGTGATGGCTGGTCTGATAGTGGTGATGATTTCCCCTTAGATACCAGTGAGTGGCTCGACTCTGATGGTGACAATATTGGCGATAATAGCGATGATTGTGACAATATAGCTGGCAATTCCACAGCGGATTTAATCGGCTGTCTCGATACAGATGGTGATGGCTGGTCGGATGCCAATGATAACTGGCCAAACGATCCAACGCGATGGGCAGATGCTGACAGCGATGGTATAACCGATGACGATGATGATTGTCCTTCGATAGCAGGTAACTCCACTATAGGAGCAATTGGCTGTATTGACAGTGATGGTGACGGCAGAGCAAATAGTGGCGGATACGACAGTTTCCCTGACGATAAGACTCAATGGGCCGATGGCGATGGTGATGGACGCGGAGATAACCCCAATGGAAATCTACCAGATGCTTGTCCTAATGAGTTAGGAACTTCATGGCGCAATAATACTCTTGGCTGTCCAGATGCAGACTCTGATGGTTGGGCTGACTCTCAAGATGACTACGACTCTGATGATACACAATGGAGTGATGAGGATGGGGATGGTTATGGTGACAATTCAGTTGGAAACAATCCAGATGCTTGTCCTAGTGAGGCTGGCAATTCAACTCTAGGCGGATCTCTTGGTTGTCCAGATACTGATTCTGACGGCTATGGTGATGTTATTGATGCATTCGATAATGATGATACACAATATTCAGACCAAGATGGCGATGGCTATGGTGATGCTGCAAGTGGAACAACTCCTGACGAATGTTTGACTGTCTGGGGTAATTCTAGTTTAGACCGTAAGGGCTGTCTCGACCGCGATGGCGATGGAGTCAGCGATTTAGGGGATTCATTCCCTGATGATCCGACTCGTAGTGATGATGAGGATGGAGATGGCTTCGAGGACTTTGAGGATGATTGCTGGCAAGTCCCGGGGACCAGTCGAAACGGTTCAATGGGCTGTATCGATGCTGACTTTGATTCATGGGCGGATCAGAACGACTCCTTCCCACTTGATTTCACTCAATGGAATGATGATGATAACGATGGCTATGGGAATAATCCATTGGGTAACAACTCGGATGACTGTCCATTGATTTCAGGAACTTCAATCTTTGATTTCAGAGGCTGCCTCGATAGCGATGGTGATGGATGGTCAGATACTACTGATCTCTATGACTCAGATCCTACAGATTGGAATGATAGTGATGGTGATGGCTTCGGTGACAATGCCGACGGCTGTGCTAGCATTGCGGGAAATTCGATTAATGGTAGTCTCGGCTGTCCCGATAGTGATGGTGATTCATGGTCAGATGAGACTGACTTTGATGCTGCAGACCCCTTAAATTGGGTAGATTCAGATGGAGATGGCTGGGGTAACCTAAACGATGCTTGCCCAGAGATAAATGCAACTTCAACCCGCGATCGGTTGGGCTGTACCGATGATGATGGTGATGGCTGGTCAACAGGAGATGAGCTCTGGACCACGGCCAATGGTTCCGATGCATTCCCTACAGAAGGTAGTCAATGGAATGATACGGATGGCGATGGATATGGCGATAATAACCTACCTGGTGACAAGATGGCTGACCACTGGCCAGATGAACCAAGTCGCAATATCGCTGAGGTCAGTCTAATTTGTGAAAGTGAACCTCTCGAGGTCGATTTGAATGATGATTCTCTCTTCTCATTCAGCTGTACCGTTGTTAATGGTATTCAATCACAGATTTCACTAAGACTTGAGATGCGGCAATTATCAAGTATACAATCAACCATGTATTCACACATTTTCACATTGGGATTAGGTGAAGATGCCACCAAAATGGTAGCATTTACCGGAACTGCACTTAGTGAAGGAGAAAATGTATTGGTAATCGAAGCAAGTGAATTGGGTGCAACTGCCGCCCTGGCTTCGCAGTCAATCGAATTAATCATAATTGATAGTTCACTGCCAGATGTGGAACCATTTACCGATGATTCGCAATCAGAAATCTCACATGTGCAAGAGATCACTGCGATTTCTATTGTAGCATCTTTGATAATATTCTTGACCATTATCAGATTGAGGTCAAGTGGCAAGAAAAAACTAATTGCAGCAAGAGAATTAGAACTCGGAAGAATCACTGCTTCAGGTGCCTATGGAGCCATGGCATACGAAACCTTCCGTTGACCGAACCGGCTAAGTGCAGGACCTCCTCGCCAAGTCTGTTCAAGCGGATATGGTGAAGTGGTTATCATCTGAGGTTTCCAACCTCATGTCGTGGGTTCAACTCCCGCTATCCGCACCATAGCCAAAATCGCATGACTGCGTTCGTACCCCGTGTGGAATTAATGTCCGAATTTCAGACGTTTTTAGCCTCGAATTCGCAAAAGATAGTTTTACTGGATTCCGGTAAAATATTAGCAAAACGTGTAACTTTCTGATATAGATAATCCAATCAACTCCTATCTGTTCCGAGAGATGATACCGTTCTGTAGGGAATGTGGTAAAGAGATTGATAATGAGTGGGTTTCTTGCCCTTTCTGTTCAGCAAAACTGTCTCAAGTTCAGTCAGAAGATGCAAATGATAATTTTAATCAGAAAGTCGGGAAGAATCTTGACCTACGTAACGGCAAGCCAACAGGTGACTGGAGCAGTGTTTTCCATAACGGTAAATTGATTCAGTTAATCGCATCTAATGACAGACACTATTACTGGGCAGATGAGGAATGGCACGAAATAAATCTTGAGGAAGAAACCATTGCAGAATCAAAAGATGAAGTGCCAATTCAACAAGAAGAAAGGTCCTCGCCTTCTACATTCAATCCTCCTTCCTCAAGATCCTCTCCTCTTCCTCCTTCTCTTCCTCCTTCTCTTCCTCCTCCTCTTCCTCCTCCTCTTCCTCCTCCTCCCCTTCCTTCTGGCTATTCCCCTGCGCAATCATCTAAGAAACATAATCTCAAGAAGAAGAAACTAAAAATCAAAGGACAAAAAGATAACGAGGTTAAGAAATCAAAGTTTGTCAAAGTAGCAAAACATATCATATCTACGCTTCTTGGGATGGGGGCCTTTGCTTTCCTTTTTGCCACAGAAAAAGAATGTTCAGAAGTATTGATTTCGGGTCCCCGAACCATCGGCAACACTGGCCTAGAGATCCCAGCACAATACGAAACTTATTGCATCGATGTTCCTGCCGCGGATATAGGAACGGTAATTTTTTGTATCAGTTTGATAATTATTATTGAAGTTATACTTCCCTTCTTAAATTGGATAAAAAATAGAAAATAAACACCGGTTTCCAAGCCTTTCAGGTATGGTTCACGGCGGGTTGAGGTTGGGTTGAGTAATACGTAATTGATTAAGCCTCATATCTGATAGCGATGCCATGACCCGGAGGAGATTCGCCATTGTTTGGCAGCAGTTTCTAATCGCAGTCATATGTCTGATGATGTTGCCCAATCTTTCATATTTCCAGGTCGAAACACAGGAAGAAAACGGGGGCGACTCCGCCGATGACCTAACGCCAGCGCAGCGGCATTCTCTGGAGGAACACCCCGCTACCTCCCATGTCAGCGGGCAGACCGATGGAGTGGCAACATATTGGGCGAAACGTGCTGGTGGCGCTGCCAATGACTACGGTCGGAGTATGGACTTCGATCGTGACGGCAACGTATACATCACCGGATCTTTTCAAGGATCGGCGGATTTCGGTAGCACCATACTCAATAGTTCATCGAGTGAGGACATCTTTGTTGCAAAACTCGATACGAACGGAAACTGGCTTTGGGCCAAGAGTGCTGGCGGTCAAGGAAGTCACTACACATCAAGCATCTCAGTCGACCTAGTCGGATACGTCTACATCACCGGTTCTTTCAACAATTCAGGAATGTACTTCGGTAGCACCATACTCAATAGTTCAGGTGATTATGACATCTTCATCGCAAAATTAAATTCGAATGGAGAATGGCTTTGGGCAAATCGCGCTGGCGGTGGTGGCAGTGATCGCGGAAATAGCATCGCCGTCAACTCCATTGGCTACGCCTACGTCACCGGCTATTTCTCCAGCTCATCGGCTGACTTCGGCAGCACCACGCTCAACAGTTCAGGTGGGTCTGACGTGTTCATCGCAAAACTAAATCAGTTTGGAAACTGGCTATGGGCCAAGAGCACTGGCAGCGGTAATTCAGATATCGGAGAAGACATCTCTGTCGACTCTTATGGCTACGTCTACGTTACCGGATGTTTCTTCGGACTTTCAGCAGACTTCGGCAACACTACGCTAAGCGGTTCAGGTTCAATATTTTCTGGAAAATTATTCATTGGAAAACTCGATACGAATGGAAACTGGCTTTGGGCCAAAAGTACTGATGGTGAATCCACTTCCTATGGATCTGTTCTTGACGTGGACTCTTCCGGAAACGCCTATATCACCGGCTCTTTCTACGGTTTAGTGGACTTCGGCAGTACCTCGCTCAACAGTCCAGGTGATTATGCCATGTACGTCGCCAAACTTGATACGAATGGAAACTGGCTCTGGGCCAACGATGTTGAAGGCGCTGTAATTGATATCTCCGTCGACTATTCTGGTGCCTATCTCACTGGATCATTTGACGGATTATCGGTAAACTTCGGCAGCACCACGCTCAGCAGTTCAGGTTATGAGGACATCTTCATCGCAAAACTCGATGCGAACGGAAACTGGCTTTGGGCCAAGAGTGTTGGCGGTGGCGGGTACGACAGGGGATACGGCATCGCTGTCGACTTTTCCGGCTACATCACCGTCATCGGAACTTTCCAAGGACTATCAGCGGACTTCAGCAGCAGTAACATACTCAGTAGTGCAGGTCTGACTGACGTGTTCATCAGCAGACTAGAACATGATTTGGATGGCGATGGCATATTGCCTAGTGCTGATTATTGTGCCAACGGTATCACGAACTGGACATCATCACCCATATCTGACTACGATGGCGATGGTTGTCAAGACAGCAGTGAGGACACGGATGATGATGGGGATGGTGTGGAAGACGAGGCCGATAATTGCCCTAAGGGGGAACTAAACTGGCTCTCGGACAACAGTTCGGACATTGATGGCGATGGCTGCAAGGACAGCGGCGAGGATGAGGACGATGATGGCGATGGCTTGGAAGACGAGGCCGATAATTGCCCTAGGGGAGATATGGACTGGATATCAGCTCTATCGTCAGCGGACTACGACTCTGATGGCTGCAAAGATGAGGGAGAAGACACCGATGACGACAACGACGGGATTATTGACGAACTAGACCTCTGCCCTCACGGCGCCCTAGGTTGGACCTCCAACAAGAGTGTGGACTGGGATGTTGATGGCTGCAGAGACGAAGGAGAGGACATCGATGACGACAACGACGGCGTCCTCGATGCGATAGAGATTGAGGCAGGTTCCAATCCACTGGATCCGAACTCCAAGCCGGCTCAATCATTCTCGGTAGTCGTCGGAGCGGTAGAACTCAGTTTATGGGACTTGATGGGTATCATCATCGCTCTGCTCACATCCGGTTTCCTCGCCTTTGCCTTTATCACACGTGGGGCAAGATACGATCGGTTTTCCGAAGATATTAGTAAGGCCAACGAGATAACTATCCCGAGGCTGGAAAATCGTCTCGAGATTTCGTCGTTCATGCGCCTCCTCTCTCCACGACAGTCAATCAAGTTAGAATCACTACTCGATAAGAGGAAGGAGGTGCTCGTTACGAATGAGACTGTGCTTGGGTCCTACCATGATGTAGGAGAAATACAGATGACCCAACATCAGCCATCAGTGCCTTCAGAAGTGGGTGTTCACGAACAAGAACCATGAGTATATTCGCAGAATAGATGCGGATTTTGCGCAAGGCTCCTAATTACCGGAATGTGGAACTTTTTTCGATAGTTGAAACCACTGATTTGCTATGGTGCTGATTGCACTATACTTACCTCTGATTTTTGCTAAAACTAACTTGGGAAAAAGTTTATGCTTTAGTATATTTAGGGACAGTTATGCCAAGAATCCTCGATGCCCCCATGAAGAAAACCGAATCTATTTCCATTACAAGTGAACAAGCTTATGCCAAATTTACTGCTCGAAAAGCCCACATCGAGATAAATTCTATTCGTAATAAAGGGATAAAAATTAATTCACGATACAAATCTGAACAGTCTTCAATCGGCGTGAACGATAATTATCTTGCCTCCGTAACTTACAGAAAAAGAACATTTCCTATTTACATAATTGCTTTTGTAGTTTTTTTATTATTAGGAATAACCTTTTCACTTGGATCTGGAAACACTGATCCAGAGTTTGAGACTGATACTGATGAATCTGATAATTCAGGAGATGCAGCTGTTGAGATTGCGACCTACGTGTTTTATCTATTAAGTGGAGTAAGTTTGTTTTTATATTTCTACACAAGAATTGCAAGAATCTCTTTTCGTCTTGCAGATGAACAAGATTATGATATTTTGCTTTCATCTTCAGCGGTTCAGGACTCAGAATTGATGCAGAAATTCATTGAAAAAATCTTGATGAATGCAATGAATGTAGAAGAAGAAATTACGCCAATATCGTTAGAACAAACTGTTGTAATACAACAACCACAACAAGCAATGCAACAACCACAGCCTGCTATACAACAACCACAGCCTGCTGTGCAACAACCACAGCCTGCTTTAATGCAACAACCACAGCCTGCTGTAATGCAACAACCACAACAAGCAATGCAACAACCGTACCAACAGCCGCCACAGCCATGATGGAATCGATAATGGTTACCGATTTCCAAGCCTCAATTACGGAAAATAAGAATAAACAACCGGTTTTCTTACCTTTCAGGTATGGTTCACGGCGGGTTGAGTCACACAGTGAGATTAATCTTTATCATTCGAGTTAAGGTTTGCAGTGATATCTCCTGAAATCGCGCTGTCTTGGATGTTATATGTGATGTTTTGAACAACAGTAGTAGTCTTTTCTGCTTCTGCGAGTTTCGCTTCTAATTCCTCTTTTTCCTGTTGGGCGATAACTAATTGATGCTGCTTTTGAGCCAAGGCTTGATCAGATATTTTCTTTTGAGAGGCTTCTCTTTGCAGTTGTTGTGTATGTTGAGATAGATTAGCCAATTCTTGACGCACTCTTTGTGTTTCCATTTGTGCTTTTCTACTCTGATTTTCCAATTCCATTTCACGCGATGAAATCTGTGACGTTGGAGATCTTGGAGTTTGGGTCTTTTGATACAACACTTGTTCTTGCTTAGGACTTCGAACTTTAGAGACTACGAAGACTACCAGGCCAATCATTACGATTATTCCTAAAAATCCTAATGCTGCAGGAACCGAATCTTCCTTACTTCCTGCTGCATCAATGAAACATCCTGTCGAATCTACTTCACTGCTCTTATCCATATCTGATGGAGAGGGATTATTCGACGAAGGACACTCATCAATTCCATCATACACTCCATCAGAATCTGAATCTATTGGGCATCCTTTGAAATCTGCAGTTGCTCCTGCTGGAGTATTAGCACATTCATCTAGACTATCGTAGACACCATCGCCATCTGAATCATTGTCTGCTGTTTGATTCCCCTCTAAATCACAGCCTATGGAATCTACAGCAATATCTGCTGGGGTATTTGGACAAGCGTCATTTGAATCCAGTACACCATCATCATCCGAATCTAAATCTTGTAAATCTTCAAACGAGCATCCCCTACTATTCAACGCATTAAAATCTTCAGGAGTATTTGGACAATCATCAACAGCGTTGCTTACCCCGTCATCATCATCATCTAATTGCTCATCAGCACATCCATCATCATCAACAGTCCACCAAGAATACGTTGATGGGCACAAATCAATATCATCAGTTACATTGTCATTATCTGCATCTTGTGTGATATTGCTTGTTTGGTTTTCAAGGATAAATGTTAAATTCGCCGTATAGGGGTTACAACCGGCTTCATTACAAACTGAAATGATGACGATGTATTGGGCATCATCTGTGTCAAAGGAACTAATTTCAAAGGTGGTCACATATAAGTCGCCTGAATCTAATACCATCATACTAGAGTAGAGATCACTATATCCCTCGCCTAGGGCATTCTTGGGGTATTTTTGCAATTCAATATTGATATGGTCAGATCCCACAGCATACGATCCCACATAACTCCAATTTACTGATAAAGAAATATTCCCTGAAGTTTGATTATTCCATATTAGAGATGGGTATATTGGATGTGCGTCTGGTGTTTGCATAGTTGCCAATTCAAATCCCATTAACACGATTTGTCCTGTAGGGAATATCGGACCGCTCTCAAATTCAATTAAGATTTGACCGTCGGTAATTTGAGATAATTCTGCATTAAGTTGAACCCAGGCATTGGAACTGACATACCAAATACTACTGGTTATATTTCGATATTTTTGATCTAACTCGATTGACATTGAGTAATTATTTATTTGCGAATCCTCTCCTGTAAAATTAGAAACAAGATTCAAAACCGCATTTGAGTCGTAACTCCCTGAATATCCCATCAAAGGAACTGCAATATATTGTTCCAACGGATCCATTGTCAAATTGAATGAAAATATGTCATCATCAACACTTTGGTTTATTGTAAAAGCCATGCTGATATCTGATACATTCGAATTAAATGATTTGATGTAATAATCTGAATTTTCTACTTCATCAGAGTACATCTTTACTTTCTCTGAGATTTCAGCACTGTCTTTTGCTATTGTCTCATTTCTAAAACAGTCACTCAAACCCATGGTCATCATCAGCAGACAAAAAAACAGTGCTGACACTTGTTTCATAGTGATTACGGTGAAACAGGTAATGTAATATCCTTACGTATTACTCAACCCAACCTCAACCCGCCGTGAACCATAACTGAAAGGCATCGCAACCCTTTGAAACCGACATCCCTTCGAGTAACTATGTCCGATCAAAAAGGCGACAAGAAGGATGGCGATTTCGAATACAAGCAGAGAACCGTGAAAGGAGTAATGAAAGATCACGATTTATCCAGTGAGGAAGCTTTGGTCGATGAAGCAAAGAACTACGACGACAATGATGATCAATTTCTGAACAGGAAAGAATTGACAGCAGCAGCTGAAGCAATAGTATCCGGTGAAACAAGATCTGATGCAAGTGATGCAGGAGAGGATGATATCGCTGAATACGCACCAAAAGAGGACGATTCAGATGTTCCTTGCCCAGAATGTGGAAAGATGATACCATCTACTTCGGCAATCTGCCCAGAATGCAGGCATTCATTCAATTGAGATGAAATCATCATCTTATCGAATGAAGAGTCATACTATTCTTCTTCATCGAAAAAGGTTAGTTGTTGTGCGAGTTCTGCAATCGCCGCATCAATGTCGTCTCTGGCCAAAACCCTTTGTCTTGATTCGAGTTCATTAACCAGCAAGGCCGTAACTGAATAAATTGAATTTGGATCGCTATCAATCACCTGTAACATTGGCGTTGTTTTAACCCAGTCGCCAAGCATATCTTCACTAATTTCTAACATGATTCCAATGCGATTCAATACCATGTTTACCAGTTCTTTTAATTCGGTTTGTTGTTGAATGGTGGTCTCTATTTGCGGTTCGTGATATTCGACTTTGGCACTGATGTAGAGTTTCGAATGTCCTACTTCTTCAGGAATGATTTCGAGTAGGGTTTGCAAGTCGGGGTCAACTCCATCTGGACTGATCAATGATTCAACCATCGGGTGACTGAACGGGGGTAAGGCTGGTTCAATCACCTGTTGAATTGTGAACCTTCGTCGACCAATAATTTCCAGAAAGTGATTACTCCCTTTTGTTTCATGATGAAGTATTTCTGCTTCACAACCATGAGTTCGTGGACCATCCCAATGATTTACTGATTGCAATGGGTCGTTGAGAACTAATCCAAAGTTGAGTTCATCCAGGAGACAATCATCGAGCATTTGCCTATAACGAGGTTCAAACACTCTTAGTTCCTGAATCTCACCCGGCATCAAAACCATCGGCAAGACAAACAAGGGAAGATTCTCCATGAGTCCGACTTATGTCGAATGCTTTTGAAGATTTGTTTACACACCGACGCTACTATCGAACAAAACCCGTAGACCAATGAGGCCTCCTCAGGCTCAAATGTTCAATAATCGCTGAATTACTACTACTATTAATCTAGATAGTAAATAGATATCATTCATAGTAAAACACTTCCTCGGTTATCCCATGCGCATTCTTTTTGTCTGTGTAGGTAATAGTTGTCGTTCGCAAATGGCTGAAGCGATAGCTCGTCATTTAGGACATGATTCCGCTTCTGCTGGAACCCATCCTGGGAGTGAAGTATCACCACATGCGATTACTGCGTTAGGCGAGTTCGGAATAGATTCGAGTGGACTTACGCCAAAATCGGTCGATACTATCGATTGGAAATCATTCGATCTAGTCATTTCAATGGGTTGTGGCGTGTCTTGCCCTGCAATACGTATCGATGCAGACTGGGAATTGGAAGACCCTCATGGGGGGCCTTTGCAACAATTCAAAGATACAGCGGCTATTATTGAACAAAATATCAAACTTCTCTAAACATGAATATTGTAATATCGATTTTAACCATAGAATCGAAATTAAGTCTATTGATTAGGTTCATTCGCCGTTTTCAAAACGAACTCTACCACGTGATCGAGCGACAAAGGTAGTAATTAAGAGGCCAAAGCCGATTAATAAAAAGATAATTCCGCCGCAAAATTCACCGTCTTTTGATTCAGCTTTCTCTCCTGGTTCAAACGTGCAATCCGATGGAATAAACCACAAACCCTCACGTTCATATTCACATTCAGTATTGCCTTCATCCAATTCTTCCTCAATAAATGAATAATTTATTAGAAAAGCCCCAGATGAAATTATCATTATCGAAATCAATGATAAAGCGAGTACCATTTTATTAGTTAGATTTAATCTTCCATTATCAGAACTTGATTCATATTCAAACTCCTTATTGCAATGTGGGCAATCAAATGAGCCAAAATCATTGTTCCCTAATTCAATATCATCATTACAATGAGGGCATTGAATCACTACCATGAAAGTTCCAATCCTTATTTTGCAATAAGGGTTGGGCCCGTTTATCGTTCGAAGGAGCCTGTTGTAATCACCATTGAATCAACAAAGACAAAAAGCGGCGATTACAACCGCTCTTCTATGAACCAAATGTTAGATGGCATCAAGGTATTGGATTTGTCGAGAATCCTTGCTGGTCCATATACTGGACAAATGCTCGCAGATTTAGGTGCTACAGTAACTAAAGTTGAAGCTCCTTGGGGAGATGATACTAGAAAATGGGGCCCTCCTTTCACAACCGGTTTTGATGGGGAAGAAGTAGCAGCATACTATTTGTCCTGCAATCGCGGTAAGAATGTAGTTCAAGCTGATTTGAAACTTGAAAGGGAAAGAGTTCGCTCAATGATTTCCGACTCTGATGTAGTGATTGAGAATTTCAAACCAGGAACCTTGGAGAGATTACTTGGGCCAATCCCTGATGATGTGATCGTATGTTCTATCTCTGGATTCGGAGCAACTGGGCCTCGAAGAGATGAACCAGGATACGACCTTTCAATGCAAGCTAGAACCGGTATAATGAGCATAACTGGGGAGCAAGATGGCGGTCCAGCCAAGGTAGGCGTTGCCTGGATTGATGTAATCACTGGTCTAAATGCGGGCAATGCGATATTAGCCGCTCTATTCGATAAAGAAAGAACAGGAACAATTAGGAAAATCGATATTAGTCTCTGGGATTGTGCGATCGCTGCACTTATTAATCAAGCACAAAATATGCTTGCATCAGGTAAAAACCCCGAAAGGATGGGTTCAGCACATCCAAATCTTGTTCCTTATCGTGCATTCAAAGCAATCGATGGATGGTTTGTTATCGCCGTTGGTTCTGACCCTCAATGGGAAAAATTGTGTGAAGTTCTGCAGATAGATCAATTACCAGAGTGGGAAACCAACTCAAACAGAGTTAAACATCGTGCGGATGTTGAATTATGTATCTCAAAAATCGTAGAGAAATATAATCGTAAAGACCTCGAAGAAGTTCTTTCAGGAATCCCCTGTGCGCCAATTAATACGATTGAAGAGGCCTTGAATGACCCACAATCTGTTTCAAGAGGAGTAATCGAAATGGTCGGAGAAGTTCCGACTTTAGCAAGTCCACTTAGATTTATAAAATAAAGGAATAATCAGTAACCAGTAGAATTTATGTTTCCAAGGCTCTAACTAATGTTAGATTGTAACTAATTCAGCGGTGGCTGAATAGATGTGGAGCGGGAGGAGTCATTGGATAGCGATTTGGAGCCTGGAATTGCGACTTCACTGGCGAATCAGCGAAATTAGCCCATATGTTCTTTGGCTTATTTAATCGCCTTTTTACAACTCTTGTGCTAAGAACTAGGGACAAAACAACTACAACTCCGCTTAGTGCATAAATCATTAGGTTTCCGTCGAGCATGTAACTAACGAGCGTAATTCAGTATATCAATGAGTGTTAATTGCCATGGTACATTTTCATCAGATTAGGCAAGATTTCGATTCAAAAACCATTTCAAATTAGGTGTAAGGTCATAGTCTTTTGAGTGTCAGTGTGGCGAATAATAATTTTGTTTAACAGATTTTTATATGATTTGGAGGGGACAATTGAATAACACTATTTGGAACTTTATTAAGATACAAACACTAGTTCAAATACACTAGACGAGTCGGAAAACTATGAGAGTCGCTCTTGTTTTACTCTTGGCTGCAATGACCTTATCTGGATGTCTTGCTCCTGAAACAATCTCTAGTGAAAAGCGCTACGGGGTTATCAGCGATACACTCGACCGAGTTGAAGACGGAGGGAGCCTCTATGATATTCGAGTCAACCTCTCTGAGGGACCAGTCCTTGTGATGTTCTCTCACTACGCTTGTCCTGGATGCCATGAATGGGTCGATGAACTCAAACCACATCATGAGCAATGGATGTCCCAATCCAACCCATTACAAACCGTCATGATTGGTGTTTATCCTCCTTACGACGATTATGAATCGTTGATGGATGCCTTTGGTGATTCAAGTAGCGATAACTATGCACCATGGCCTGTAATCGTTACTACCACATCGACGAATGCTTGGGATATTGGCGAAGACAAAGATAGTGGTATCACCTTATTTGATGCATTTGGCACTCCAAGTTCGCCTAAATTGTTCTTAATCAGTCAATCAGGAGTTGTTGTGTGGGAGAGTGATTCTTACAATCCTAAAGATAATTCGATAGCAGACATAAATGAAAAATACAAAGAATTGTAGAATCGGTGATAGTTTTCTAATCATTGGAAAGTACGGATATAATTTGAATTTACATAGCAAATCGTTGAAAGTAATGGTCTGGTGGGAATGCTCGATGAGTGTCTGGTCTGGTGAGTATGTGTCGGCGGTTTCGGCCTTTTCTTTGCGTATGACTCGATTGACTGAGCGCGGATTTCCTGTAGTGCACGAACGTCTTGCGATCGGATGTAAAGGACCTAATGAAGAGGATTTAGCGATTGATGTAGCGTGGATCGGACCTGTTGATGCTAGTCGCCTTTTGCTATCATCTTCAGGAGTACATGGGGTTGAGGGATTCGCCGGCTCAGCAATTCAATTATCGATTCTAGATTCTTTGGAAGCGCTCCCAGAAGATACTGCTCTAGCTATTATCCACATTGCCAATCCCTATGGCATGTCTTGGCTGCGACGGGTAAATGAATCCAATATCGATCTCAATCGTAATTTTTTGTTACCTGGAGAGGAATATGCGGGTGAGCCTGTTGGCTACGCTCGTTTGAGTCCATTGATCAACGAATCTAGCGCTCCACAGCGTAAAGATCGCTTTTTCTTACGTGCTTTATGGTACGTTTTCCGCAATGGTTTTTCAGCGACAAAGCAGGCCTTTGCCGAGGGCCAATATAGCCGGCCAGAATGCCTGCAATATGGTGGTTCAGCCTTGGAGAAAGGGCCAGAATTAATCATCGATTGGTTAGAGGAGAATCTTACTTCAGTCGAACGATGCCTATGGATTGACCTGCACACAGGATTGGGTAAAGCCGGTGAAGATACATTACTGGTTGAGTTCGAGGAAAGCGATCCAAGGTTGGAAGAATTAAGTTCTAACTTTGGCCCACGTATCACCAGTCTTGACCCTAAGGCCGGAATTGCTTATGCTATTCGTGGTGGTATGCAAGCCGGTGTTGAGGCAAGGTTTCCTAAAATCGAATGGACTAGTATCACTCAGGAGTTTGGTACAGTTTCTCCTTTCAATGTAATCAAAGCCCTCAGAGCAGAAAACCGTTGGAGCCAATGGGGTGGTTCAGAAGGTAGGGATACTTTGCATCATTGGAGTAGAAAGAATCTGCTCGACGCCTTCAATATGCGTGATATAGCCTGGCGAAACCGACTCATAGAGCGTGGTAATGCTCTCTACGCCGATGGCATGAAGCACATACAGTCCTGAATATAGGTGATTTCGAGTCTGAACTCGTTGCTTATCGGTCAATGTGTTTCGCCATTCAAGCAGAAGCTGAGACAGCTCCGATGATCTTATCGTCGGCACTACCTGCTCCCTTCTTGACGATGTTTACAGCAACGAAGCATGCTCCGTCACCGTCACAGATGTCATTCGAGCCTTCGGAGATAATAATACCCTCTCCAGTTGACCACTCTTCAGCATCTCCAGATCCTTGGTAATCATAGTACCAGCATCCAGTTCCTGTTTCATCAGTTCCACATGATTGGGGTGTTGCGCCGTTAACGGTAATCGTGATCTCGACTACTCCCCAGTTCAGTTCTTGTCCACCGTCCATCTGTACGCGCACCAAATCTTCACCAGTAGCGTTTGTTGTATCGCCACTTGCTCCGTCGACTGCACTCCAGACATATGTGTCCAATGTGTCTCCAGTACTGTCCTCTTCGTATTGTTCAACACATAGAATATCTACTAAATCAACTCCTTTAGCGCCATTGGAATCAGTTGCGATAAGAGCCACTTTACTGTAAAGTACATTTTCCCCATCCACCATGAAACCTGCGAATTGACTAGTGGGTATACTCATCTCAGTCACACCTGAGTTAGAGGTCAATATCTCATCTACAGAACCATCAAGATTGGTATCCCATCCTAATGTCATAGCGTCGCCATCTACATCGACAGCCCCGTGAAACAAGATTCCAGTACAGTCGTTTCCATCATTCACGAAAGGTTCTTGACTAGCCATTTCAAGTATTGTACTTCCTTCTACTACTGGTACGGTATTGAGGTCTACTGACTCGGTAGCAGTTGCATCATCAATAACGCCATCATCTTGGGCGAGACCGAAACATCCGGTTAATATCAGCATCAGGCTCAGTGTTGTTATGTTTAGCATTCTAGCATAAGACATATTGATTGACAGTGCTGTACATCACTTATACATTGTCAAATAGGCAATTTCGCGTGACAATAACAATCAACCCTCTGTATTTTGTCATGTTATGATGCAACCTTTACATGGACAATCAGGGCCAATCGCCCAAGTCTCTCCTAGTCCAAGGAATTTTAATACTATGATTATGCTATTCTTAGGGTTTTTTCTAATGGTATTTGCAATATTTTCACAATGGCACGGTACTCATTATGATATGCCCACGTTTGAAGAATATGATCTTGATAAAGATGAATTACATTCTGAAGCCGAGGGGGAATTGTTTTCTGAAGCTACAACGGAAGCTAACGAATGGAAAGCTAATTGGCAATCCAATTATTCACTTTTGCATCCTATTGGTCTCCTTACTTTCGGAATGGGATTGCTATTCTTAGTCTTAGGTCCCCAAGGAGCTAATATGGATAAGTGGGTTAGGGCAGTTTTCATGGCAGGAGTCATGTGGTTCCTCGTTCGTTTACTTACAGTTGATTACTCATTGGAAGAAGTCATCTCACTTCTTAGTCTAGCTCAAATGACTTAGGACACATTACTGCACTTCTTAGCGGAAGTATGATGATGTCACTATCTCAACGACAATCATGCGTGGAATTACACATGTGGTATTTTTCATCCTGCTTCTCGCTCCTTTGAGCGGGTGTGTAGATGATGTCTCCTCTCCCGAAATTAGTACCGTCACCATACAGCCATCTAATGCTAAGGTAGGCGATTCTTTGACCTGTGACTATACTGTTTCTGACCCTGATGGCATGGGCGTTGTCGCTACAATCGGGTGGTCAATCAATGGCGAAAAATCTAGTGTAGGCCCTACCTTTTCAGCGCCGGTTGGTGGTAATTTGGTCACTTGTGAAATCACAATAGTCTCTGATGAATTTACAACTTCTGCTACCAGTTCTGGCATTACCATCTCCAATAGCCTACCAATTCTTTCCTCGGTGACAATATCGCCTACTAGTGCTGTCAGTATCGGCGATCGAGTAAGTTGCTTTGCTTCCGTCAGCGATGTAGATGGTGATGATGTAATCATTAGCTATCGTTGGCTAAACGGTGAAGTAGTGGTCGCTAATTCTAGTGAAATGAATATCGATACTATCATATTTTCACCTGGTGATACCCTGACTTGTATTGCTACTATCGATGATGGTTCTGGTGGAATCGATTCAGTGAGCGATTCCAAGGTTTTACTAAATTCAATGCCAGCGATAACTAGTGTTTCCCTGACTCCAAATTCCCCGGTTTCTGGTGATGAATTAACCTGCTCTTGGGAATTCTATGACGCAGATAATAATTTAGATTCTTCTTCGGTTATCTGGACAGTCAATGGAGTAGAGTCTTCCTCAAACGCACTGACATACACTGCAGTCTCCTCTGGTGATGAGATTATATGTGAGGTTACTCCCAACGATGGTGAACTTTCTGGTGTGGTAGCAAGTAGTGCTGTCGTCGTCGTTCTCAACAGTCAACCGTCGATATCGGCGGTAATTATCACTCCAAATAGTAACATTATCAGTTCTAGTATTCTCTCCTGTTCGGCATCTGGACAGGATATAGATGGGATAGTAGAAATTAGCTATGTGTGGAGTAATGGTGCAGCAATAGTAAATGGTGGTCCAAACCTGAGTCTGAACTCACAGTTCTATTCTCCGGGAGATATCGTTACCTGTGTTGCTACCGCCGAGGATAGCGATGGTGCTAGTATAAGTTCGTCTGCGTATGTCACAATAGGTAATAGTGGTCCGATAGTAAGTGAGATCTTCCTTTATCCCGCAAGTGCACGAGTAGGTGATGTGTTGAATTGTAATTACACCTTTACTGACCCTGATGGCGATAATGATACCTCACTGGTTTCATGGGTAATCGACGGGGTTGCAAGTGGAACTGGCAGTACCTTAATCGCCCCTACAGGTGGTACCCAAGTCTCTTGTAATGTGATTGCAAATGATGGACAAACCGATGGTAATTCCATCGATTCAACCGTGATGACAATCAGCAATACAGTACCAATAATTACAGGCATATACATTACTCCAACATCTGCGGTTGTTGGCGATTCCTTGCTCTGCTTCTATACGCTAAATGATGTGGACTCGGATCCAGATCACACCTCAATTCGTTGGTTTGTCGACGGTGTACTCGCTGCTAATGGTACTTCGATGATCGCTCCAAACACGAGTTCAGAAGTTTTTTGTCAGGCTACTCCTGATGATGGAATAGTAATTGGAGTTCCTCTCAATAGTAGTTCGATAGTCATCGGTAACACCCCTCCAGTGATCAGTTTGGTTATTCTTACTCCTCAGAATGCAGTATTTGGCGATACTTTGACGTGTAGTTATTCTTATTCAGATGCGGATGGACAAGATGATTCCAGTATCATCAATTGGCAAGTAAACGGGCAATCTTATGCGACAGCAAGTGCAATTGCTGCTCCTGCGGGTGGCAGTAATGTCAGTTGTTCAGTAACCGCTTTTGATGGCGAAAGTGTTGGTAATACCGAATCTACTGCTAATATTACAATAACAAATACCGCACCGGTGATGGTAGGAGTTTCATTTTCACCAAATCCAGCATATTATGGCGATGTTATCTCTTGCATGGCAACTGCAAATGATGCTGATAGTGAGCAATTGACCTATGATTACCAATGGTATGTCAACACTGTCCTCGACTCGGGAGTGACATCTGATGTTCATAATGCGCCCATAGGAGGAGATGAAATCGAATGTAAGGTTTCAGCCAATGATGGGCAGGTTTCGAGTGCACAGATGTCTAGTGGTAGCATGGTGATATCCAACACCAATCCGACCATCGACTCGATCTCAATCGATCCATCGGCAACAATCCACACCGATACCGCAGTGACATGTATAGCAACGGCCAGCGATATCGACGGCCATCAATTCACATTGTTGTATGAATGGTTTGTGCGTGGAACATTGGTCGGCTTTGGTACCTCTCTAACTCTCAACTCTACTATCAGTGCACCAGGTGACGATTTGGTATGTGTAGTTACAGCTGAGGATGATTTAGGTGGTTTTGCTTCTAATTCGGATACAAAAACCATTGACAATTATGACCCGATATTGACTTCTGTAACTATTAATCCCAACACAGGAGTGACCGATACTACCACGTTAACCTGTAGTGCAACCGTAACTGATGCTGATAATGAATCGGTTGGTTTTTCTTATGAATGGATTAATCTTAATACTGGTTCAACTCTTGGAATCAGTTCTTCATTGACATTACAGTCATCTACTGTATCATCTGGCGATATTATTCAATGTACTGTATTAGCCACTGATAACTCTGGTGGAAGCGATTTCGATTCAGCTACAGTAACCGTCGGTTAAGGCATTCTAGTGACGAACATCCTATGGTTATCCTGAAGTCCATGTAGATTCAGGACTTCTTCGACTATTAGTCCCCCTTGTTCAAGTTCTTCTTCAACAGCAACGAATAGAGCCTTTTCGCCTTCATCACTCCACCGCTCGCTTGCTGCTTTAAGCGAAAGTAGAGCGGTACCACCTGATGCGAGGCAGCGGTGCGCTGCTTCTAGGAACATCGCTGCTTGGCCAGCCTGGCTGACATCTTGCAGCATCCAGTTGATCTTATGTGGCAACATCATGCCCCAACGTGAATGCATGCGTGCATCAGCAAGAATAGGCAATATTCCCGGTCTTGTACTCGCAAGATGGTTGAGGTCACGCAGACAGCGAGGCGAAAGATCGACCGCGATAATTCTCCCACCTTCTTCGCCTCTTTCACCACATATCAAGTCATGTAAATGGGAGATAGTAGTGCCATGACCGGCACCAAGGTAGAGAATGCTCTCTCCTCTTTCGGGTAATAATCGCTCCTTGTTACCGTGAGCTCTTACCAAAGCCGCTGCCAATTTCGAGCGAGTTGGGTCCCAGCGTCGGTGCTCTATTCCTTTGAATCGCCGGCGTCGTTCACCGTAAACACTGGTGCCAACTACGGCATTGCGCGTCCAGATAGTCCGTCCTTCAAGGAGGGCTGACCAGGTTAGACGTCGAGGACCTCTGCTTGCCATTTCTTCACCTTCGAGGCGGGCTTGGATGCTCTAGTTTGATGGTCTCTACACGTTGAGCGATTTCTGCTATCGCCTCATCACTCCAAGTTTCGCCACCGAAATGATCACAGCGCACAGCGATACTTGTCTTCGAGGCGACCAATCGCGAGATTTTTCCTCTTACCCAATGAGGTGATCTTGAAATCCAAGGGTGCATGAATATATGACCGTGTTTGGGGGGAAGATCTCCGTTTTTCAAGTGATTGAAGAAGGCCTTCTCTGCCCCTAATATCTGGACTGTACCAGAAGGCAATCGGGCTAATCTAGCACGGCCATGGGCTTCGACACAGAGACGTGCTGCCAACATAGGCCCGAGCAATAAACAGGCAGATGGTAGGTAATCGTTGACCAATTCCTTGATACTCTCCTCGATGCTAACCAATCTCACGCTTGAATCCGATGTCGCTTGTCCCCATGACTGAATTACGTTCCATTCCTCGCTGGTAGGACCTTCCTCAGGGGCACTTATCTCAAAGAGGTCAGCCAATTCCTGAATGCTTCCTACCTTGGTAACCCCTTCGATAACCCCTTCTCTATCATCCTCAAAACGGAGTTTGGGTAAGAATAGTCCGACCCACTCAACCAATCTCGCTTCCATTGTAACTAGTGATGAACGTAATTCATCGGAAGCGCGCAAGAGGTGTTCTAGTCGGCGATCTTTATCGCCTGCTGCCGCATCTACTCCCATCTCTGACATTCTCAGGCTAGCACTATCGAGTGCGGCCAGTGCTTCATCGGAGGGAAGTGGCCAATCAGCGGCCGGTAAATCATTATCCCCGTGAGCGCGAATCTTGGCATCAGGGAACCTTTCAGCTAGTTTTTTTGCTTCCGGAATCAAGGCGGAGTTGGCCATTAGTTCCAACCTGGAAACCACTGCACTAATGCTGTTCCAACCATCCCAAGATTCGCTATCGTGAATCAAGCCAGTATCATCAGCAACCGCTGCCGAACGCCAGTCATACCAGAGCCACATAGCCAAGCGGAGGTGGTGCTCAATCAAGATGGTTGGGGAGAGTGTCAACAAAACGTTTGTAACCTAGTGAGTGTGGGACTGGTGTATGTTCTGTCCCGAATGTGGAACGCTAGCATTCCCGAATCCATCGGGAGTAATCACCTGCACCAACTACAAATGCGGTTATGTCGGTTCGGCAAATGCCACTATGAAGGATAAGCATGGTAAGACTATCGACCTCTCAAAAACCGTTTCAACCACCAAGGCTGAGACACGAGATTACGAGATTATCAAGGATTCAGATAAGATCCAAGGAGTGCTAACCGTTGGCGATTATATGTGCCCGAAATGCGATAAAGTCGAGGTATTCAGTTATCTTGAGCAAACCCGTGCTTCCGATGAGCCCGAGACTCGAATGTTAACCTGTAAGGACTGCAGCCACGGCTGGAGAGAATATTGAGGATTCGCCACCTTATTCAAGCGGCACCTTGTGCCACTGTTATGCGCTGCATGTCCTTGCTCATCGTAGTTAGTATGTTATTGGCTGGATGCAGTGCTGAAGAAGAGTTAATCTTCGGGGGTGAAGACCTTCGCGCTCAGGATTCATATCGTTTTATCTTACAGGATTCATCCGGTGACTTATGGAACTTAGAGAACCATAGTGGTAAGACGGTTGTCATCGTCTTCATGTACAGTCGTTGCCAGGAGACCTGCCCGATAGTAGAGGGTAATATTGCGTGGATTTTTGAGCAGTTAACTCCTGAGGAGGAAGAGGATTTACATGTGGTTGCAATCACTATGGATTATCGTCAAGATTCACCCGAAGTACTTGAGGATTACAAAGCAGAATACAATTATTCCTGGCCACATTTAACCGGTTCAAAGACAGCTTTAGAGTCTGTATGGGAGCCATATGGCATTGTGCCACTAGAATATGATGATGAAAGTGGTGACAACTATGAAATCGCTCATCAGCAATATACCTACATTCTCGATACCGAATTGAAACTACGCGTGCGTTGGTCGGGTGCAGATTGGCCCGCAGACTTATTTCTGGAAGATCTGCGTACCGTAATGGCAATCTGAGGTGTAAAAATGCCCGAACTACCTGAGGTTGAAACGGTTCGAACCGGGCTGGAGATGGCCTGGGTGGGTCATAAAATCGTTGAAGTAGAATTGCGTAGAAAAACACTGCGTTTCCCCTTCCCTGAGGATATGATAGAACGCTTACAGGGCCGGAAAATAGTAGCGATTCGCCGAAGAGCGAAGTATTTACTCGTCGACTTAGACAATGGAAGTATCTGGCTCAACCATCTAGGGATGACTGGACGTTGGACTTATGATGCAAGTGAGTACGATGGTAAACACGATCACGTGATGATTAGATTCGAAGATGGCTCAGTATCGGTTTACAACGACCCACGTCGATTTGGAGTAATGGATATCATGGTTGGTGCCTCGCACAAATTACTTGATCACCTTGGGCCGGAACCGCTTGAAGATTGGAGCGGAGTGGAATTAGCAGATCGAATAGGAGGGAGGAAAAGCCCAATCAAGACCCTATTGCTCGATCAACGTACCGTTGTCGGAATCGGCAATATCTATGCTTGTGAGGTTCTTAACAGAGTACAGATTTCTCCCACTAGAAAAGGTGGTGACATCAGTGAGGAAGAATGCCGGTTACTGGTTTCTGAATCGAGAAAGGTCCTACTAGAGGCAATTGCAGCAGGAGGTTCCACTCTAAAGGATTTCAAAGCAGTAGACGGAAGTTTGGGTTATTTCACTCATCAATTCAGAGTTTATGACAAGGAAGGACAGAAATGCCCTTGCGGAGGAACTGTTGAGAGATTCATGCAGAGTGGCAGATCGACCTTCTGGTGCTCTTCTTGCCAGGATTAGAAGAGTCCGCTCAGGCGTAGGAATACCCATCCAGCCATCAACAGCATCACTGTTCCAGTGATTCGATTCAGATTTTGTCGCTGTGCTTGCATACGCTCGATCATCATATCGCTTGAAAGCGCAATGGCGATGATGAGGTACCAACTCATATCTATGATTAGCCCCAATAATCCCAAGGAGATTTTTGTTTCTAGGTTCATCCCTTGCTCAAGCAATGAAGAGAGTACTGCGAGGAGGAAAATAGCGATTTTGGGGTTGAGGAATACGATTAAGAATCCCTCAGAAAACCCTTTCAGTTTAACATTTTCAGAAGTTTCCATTTCAGGCTGAGCTCGAAATAAGGAATTAGCCATCCATATCAAAAGCATTGCTGCACTAAATTGCATTATTACGAATAGGGTTGGCATACTTTCAATCATCAATACCAAGCCGAATACGGCTACGGCACAATAAATCCCGAAACCCAACCCATGACCGATAGCGCATGCAATACCACGCATGCGTCCTCCGAGCAGAGTATTACGGATTACAACAATTAGTGAAGGGCCAGGTGATGTAGCACCGAGGGTGAATAATATCGAGGCGGCGATAATCGCCGGCCAAGCAATGTCCATGTCAGGCCGTAAAGAGCCGAGGAAATGATGCTGTCGCTATCAGAATGATTTCACGGCCAAACCTTTCGAGTTCAAACGCTCCGATGTTTCAGCGCTAGCACGATTGAGGTGCAGTTGCATTCTACGTTGTGACCAGACTACTGCTGCTGCATAAAGCAGTACCTCGCCTGATGTGAGCACTTCTTCTTTTTTTGTCATCGCTATCTTTTTGCCATCAGACCTAGTTAAAGGTGTAGTATCCTGAATCACATCTGCCTCATTACAAGGGATATACAAGCAGGTCTTAGGCTGATAATCCACACGGTAACATGAAGTACTAATGTATGCACCGCCGGCTATGCCCACAGGTACAGTTAAGTGGTTTAACAGAGTGAAAGGTTACGGATTTATTGAGCAAGAAGGTGGAGAGGATCTCTTCGTCCACATTACTCAAATCAGTGAAGAACTAGATGAAGGCGACAAAGTCACCTTCGAAATCGGCGAGGGCGACAGAGGGGCAAATGCCATCAATGTCGTCAAAGTCGAGTGAGTTCTCCACACCAAGCAATAGCTTGTATTCATTTAACCATAGCATCAGTGTTAACTTTATTCTAAATAAAGCACTGATTACACCGAGTTGAATTATTGATGGAAACATCGATCGAAAGGTGAAATCTTGAAAACCAATCATCATTATTGGTGATAACGTAGACCCAATCATCATTATTGGTGGTAACGTAGACCCAATCATCATTATTGGTGGTAACGTAGACCCAATCATCATTATTGGTGGTAACGTAGACCCAATTACCCCGATAGGTGGTAACGTAGACCCAATCTCGTGGTCATTTTATTATTCGATGCCATGATTTGAACACATTATTGGACATAATATTATTCTCTTTATGGCAGATCATTATTTCTAATGATGAAAAACTAGTTTTGATTACATATTGCGGCGATATTGGCCACCGACTTGGAATAGGGCCTCGGTTATTTGGCCAAGGGTAGCTACTTTGACGGTCTCCATCAATTCTGCAAACACATTTCCATCTTCTCTAGCGATCTTCTGTAAATTCTCTAGGGCGATATTAGTCTCTTCGACATCTTTCTCCTGCAGAGCGTTGGTGCGATCTAGACAAGCCTGTTTCTCTTCAGGCGTGGCTCGAGCCAATTCCATCTCGAAGTCGTCAGCTGTCGACTCATCGAAGGCCTTTGCATTTGGATTCTGGAAGGTATTAACCCCAATAATAGGTAGGGTGCCATCATGTTTTAGATGCTCGTAGTACATCGACTCATCCTGAATCTTGCCACGCTGATACATGGTCTCCATTGCACCTAGAACTCCACCTCTTCTAGAGATGGCTTCGAATTCCTCAAGCACTGCAGCCTCTACCATGTCGGTCAGTTCATCGACAATGAATGCTCCCTGTAGTGGATTCTCAGTCTTGGTCCAGCCGCTTTCTTGATTGACTATCAATTGGATTGCCAGGGCTCTCCTGACCGATTCTTCAGTCGGCGTAGTGATTGCTTCATCGTAAGCATTGGTATGGAGTGAATTGGCGTTGTCTTGTATTGCCAGTAATGCTTGAAGGGTGGTTCTGATATCATTGAAGTCGATCTCTTGTGCGTGCAGACTTCTGCCACTGGTTTGGATATGGTATTTCAGTTTCTGCGAGCGCTCCCCTGCACCGTAAAGGTCGCGCATTGCAACTGCCCAAATACGGCGTGCAACGCGGCCAATGACGGTATATTCGGCGTCAAGGCCATTGGAGAAGAAGAAGGATAGGTTTGGGGCAAAAGCATCAATATCCATACCCCTGCTACGATAATATTCAACATAGGTGAATCCATTGGCCAGAGTAAGTGCCAATTGGGTGATTGGATTTGCTCCTGCCTCGGCGATGTGATAGCCTGAAATAGAGACCGAGTAGTGATTGCGTACCCCATTATCGATGTAGTATTGTTGTACATCTCCCATTAGTTTCAGAGCGAACTCCGTAGAGAAGATACAGGTGTTTTGGGCCTGATCTTCCTTGAGAATATCAGCTTGAACAGTACCTCTTACCGTTTGCAAGGTACGCTTTTTGATTTGATGATAAGTCGCACTATCTACCAAATTCTCGCCACACTTACCTATGGTGGCAAGTCCGAAGCCATTGTGACCTTCGGGTAATTCCCCGATGTAATTCTGTGTCTCATGATTATCTTGATTTAGATGATTCTCAACCTGTTGGTCGATAGCAGCATTGAGGAAGAAAGCGAGTATAATCGGTGCTGGACCATTGATGGTCATCGATACACTAGTATTTTTGTCACAGAGGTCGAAGCCGGAATAAAGTCTCTTAGCATCATCAAGTGTAGCGATAGAAACTCCCGAATTACCAACCTTACCCCAGATGTCAGGACGTGGCGCTGGATCTCTACCATAGAGGGTGACGCTGTCAAATGCTGTCGAGAGTCTCACGTAATCCTGACCCTTTGACAACAAATGGAATCTACGATTAGTGCGCTCGCTTGGGCCTTCACCAGCAAACATGCGTGCACTAAGTTCGTCACTGCGCTTGAAAGGAAATACTCCGGCAGTGAATGGAAATTTACCAGGGACGTTTTCCTTAGCCAACCATGAAAATAATTGGCCATCATCTTCGATATGTGGTAGTGCTACCTTTGGAATCATCTGATGAGAGAGGCTTTCCGATTTGGTACTAACCGAGAAGGATTTGCCTCTGACAAAGTAAGTGTATTCGCCTGAATTATACGCTTTAGCAAGTTCACGATATTCATCTAATGAATCCGCTTGTTCACCCACCTCATCCATTAATTCATCTCTTAAGGGGTAGAGTATTTCTTTAGATTCCGGTACTAGAGATGCT